>Ga0116230_10000339_pt1 | contig 40435 bp, 39 predicted proteins | sample S1TSphfallax_3_FD_88678 | JGI IMG/M metagenome (GOLD analysis project Ga0116230, IMG submission 88678) | Host-associated microbial communities from peat moss isolated from Minnesota, USA - S1T2_Fd - Sphagnum fallax MG | ecosystem: Host-associated > Plants > Peat moss > Unclassified | place... | reverse complement strand
CGCGGTGGCGCTCGGATTCGGCGCCTGGATCTGGCACGAGCAGGGAACCGCCGCGGCGCAGCAGTATGTCGCAGGCTACCTCATCGAACTCAGCCTGAGCGTGGATAATCTCTTCATCTTCGTTCTCGTCTTCCAGCAGTTCCGGATCGCGCCCGCGGAGCAGCACCGGGTGTTGTTCTGGGGCATCCTGGGCGCCGTCGTGCTCCGCACCGCCTTCATCCTCGCGGGCGTCGGCGTGGTGGCCCGCTTTCACTGGCTGATTCCACTGTTCGGCGGGGTCATACTGGTCACCGGAATACGGCTCGCCGGCACGGCCCTTGCCCATTCGGCGACCCACGGGATGGTCGACGAGGTAATCGACTTTCTGACCAAGCGCATTCCCGTGGCAACGCGCGGGAACGCGGGCCGTTTCTTCGTGGCGGAACGCGGCCGCCGACTCGCCACGCCCCTGTTCGCGGCGCTGTTGGTGATCGAAGCGGCCGATCTGCTGTTCGCGCTCGATTCGCTGCCGGCGGTGCTGGCCGTGACCAAGCATGCGTTCATCGCCACGGCCTCGAACGTGGCGGCCATCCTCGGGCTGCGCTCGCTCTTTCTTGTGGTCAGCGGGGCGATCGGGCAGCTCCGCTACATGAAGCTCGGCGTGGCCGTGCTGCTCGGGCTGGTGGGGGCCAAGATGCTGGCCGCACGCTGGGTGCGGATCCCCGATTCCGTGTCCCTCGGCGTGATCGCCGGCGTGCTGGCCGCAGCGATCGTTGCCTCCCTGATTTTCCCTCAGCGCGACCGTTCAGGCTGACCCCCGCGTCCGAAGAGGATTTTGCCTGGGGGCCAAATCGACTGTCTCGCGCAGCTGGATCGATCTTCTTCCCTCCTTCGTAAAATATCCGGGCTGGATCACAGAAAACGGTTACTCCACTCCGGTCGGTCCAGCACCCCCGGCTTCCACCGCCCGAAGATCCGGTAGCGCCAGCGCGCAACCAGGCGGTACCCAGCGTCGCGCCAGGCCGCTGGCCAAACTGCAATCAGGGCGACGGCCCATGGTGGACCGCCCACCGCGCGGAGCGCCGCCAGCGCGCCGTCGGTCCGCAGCCGGTAGTCGCCGTGCGTTGGCCGCGACCAATTCGGCACAAACACCAGGCTGTCGAAATCCTCCGTGGGCAGACCTTGGTCCCGCAAGTAAGCCTGCGCCGCCGGTCCTTGGAGCGAAGCGAACCGCAGCACCCCGCGGCGATCGCGGCGGAGCAGGGCCCGCACGATGCGCTGGCAGAGGCCGCACTCGCCGTCGAAGAGCAGTACCGGGGCGCCGCCCTCGGTCGCATGCGGCCCATTCTGCGCCAGCGTCTCGGGGCATCTTCTTCCCGCTTCCATAAAGTATCGGGGCAGCATGGCCGTTGTCTCGGGCGATCGCCAGCGAACACTGGAGTCAACCGACCCATCCAACGGACAGGCCGGCTCTCCGAAGAGGGCCGGCCTGATGAATCCGTCGCTCGGGGGCCCAGGCGGTCGGGCCCCTGAGTGAAGGGCGGGTTCGGCTGCGATCAGTTGATCGCGATCTTCCGGGGCTTGAGCGCCTCGGCTTTCGGCAGCGAGGCGCGCAGCACGCCGTGTTTAAGATCAGCGTGGATCTTATCGGCGTCGATCGCATCGTCGTGGGTGAGGACCAGCTCGAAGGCGGCCTCGGACGACTCGCGATGGAGCACCGTCCAGCCTTCCGGCTGTTTCCAGGTCCGGCGACCGACGATGCGGAGCTCGGCTCCGTCGGCGGTGATTTCCAGCCCTTCCTTGGCGACCCCGGGCAATTGCACGGTGAGGCCGTAGGCCTCGGGCGTTTCCGTGACCTCGTAACGAGGCCGAACGGTTGCGCCGACGTCGGAGTCGGTGGCAGCAGAGGGGCGGGTGAACGGCGGGATCAAAGTACTGAAGAGTGACATGGTGGTTATTCTCCTGATTGGAAATGACGGTGGGTGGAGCGCGTTCAGTTCACCGAAACGGTGATCTTCTTGGGCTTGGACTCCTCGCGCTTGGGCAGCGTGACGGTGAGGACCCCGTCGACGTAAGCGGCGCTGACCCGGTCCGCCTGGACCTGTTCGGGCAGGGAGACCGACCGGCTGAGCGAAACAGCTTCCTCGGACTGGCCGGAGAGGGCCTTGCGGGATGCCTGGATGCGGAGGTCGCCCTCCACGATCTCGACCGCGATGTCTTCGCGGGTCACGCCCGGCAGTTCGGCCCGGACGTAGGCGTTGTCCTTGTCTTCATAGAGATCGACCGCGAACGGCGCGGGATTGACGAAACCGGCCCAAGCCGTGTCGAGCAGGCGATCGATGGAGGATTCGAGCCCGCCATAGGGGCTGCGGTTGGTGATTGCGGACGGCGCCACGAAGCGGCGGGTCGCTGGGTAAGTGTAATTGATGATACGCATGGTGACCCACCTAGTGCATCGCCCGTGCCGGAGCGCCGGCGGAGAATTAACGTGTTTTCCATCAATGATTTGCTGCCTCGACAGAATATCCGCGCCTGAGCCAAACTGACGAGCTGGGACGGCGCAGTGGGACAAGGGTGCGCGGGGCGAGCTCGCTATAAGCAGGAGCGCTGTCTAGCGCGGGAGCGACGGGCGGAGCAGGGAGGGAGCTGAGCGAGTTGGCGCCTCATCGGCCATCTCTGGGGCGGGCTCTGGCGGCCCGACTTGATCGGGCCGCGGTATGCCCGCCCTGCCTTGATGGTCGATCCGGGCATTGGCGCCTCCCGAAGCTCAGCCCCTCTCTGCTCCGCCCGTCGCTCTGCCGCACATCCCGATGCCCTTATGACTCAGTTGCATCGCCACCTCCGCCCCGCTCGCCAACAAAACAATGGCCACGTCCGCTCGTTGTGCTTGATTCGAAGCCCCTCCGATGACCTTCGATTTCGACCACGCCCCCGAGCGCCGCGGCACCGACTCGCAGAAGTGGCAGAAGTACGCGGGCAAGGACATCCTGCCTTTGTGGGTCGCCGACATGGATTTCACGGTCGCGCCCCCGATCATCGAGGCCCTCAAGCGGCGCGCGGAACACGGCATCTTCGGTTACGCGCGGCCCACCGCGTCCACGGTCGCCGCCGTCACTGAAGCCCTGGAGCGCAATTACGGCTGGAAGATCGACCCGGCCTGGATCGTCTGGCTGCCCGGACTCGTCGCCGGGTTGAACGTGACCGCACGCGCATTCGCGGAACCGGGTGAGGAAGTGCTCTGCCTGGGACCGGTCTACCCACCGTTCGCCCTCGCTCCCCAGTACGGCGGCCGCGTTTCGCGGCGCGTGCCGCTCGTCCTCGCCGGCGGGCGGTGGGAGATCGATTGGGAGGCGCTCGAGGCCGCCGTTTCGCCGCGCACGAAGCTGTTTCTGCTGTGCCATCCCCACAACCCCGTCGCCCGCGTCTGGACGAACGCGGAGATCGCCCACCTGGCGGAATTCTGCGTCCGGCACGACCTCGTGCTCTGTTCGGACGACATCCATTGCGACCTGATCCTCGACCCCTCAGCTCGCCATAACCCGGTGGCGGTAGCGGCGCCCGACGTGCTGCCGCGGCTGTTGACGATGATGGCTCCGAGCAAGACCTACAACGTGCCAGGGCTCGGCACCTCGTTCGTGATCATCGCCGACGCCGCACTCCGGCAGCGCTTCAACCGAGCGGGCGCGGGGATCCTGGCCGAGGTCAACGCGCTCGGTTACGCCGCCTGTGAGGCCGCGTACCGCGATGGTGAACCGTGGCGCCTGGCGCTGCTCGCCTACCTGCGCGGCAACCGCGATTACCTCGTCGATTTCGTGGCGCACCAGCTTCCCGGCGTCCGCATCGAGGCGCCCATCGAGGCCACCTACCTCGCCTGGATGAACGTGGGGGCGCTCGGGCTGGCCCAGCCGATGGCGCACTTCGAGGCTAATGGCGTCGGCCTGAGCGACGGCGTGCCCTTCGGCGCGGCGCCCGGCCAGTATGTGCGGCTGAATTTCGGCTGTGCGCGTTCCACCCTGGTCGAAGCGCTGAACCGGATGAAAGCGGCGCTTCCCGCCCGGTGAGCGGGACTTTCCCAGTCCCGGGTTCTGCGCAACCTCGCCCCGGGGCGAGGGAACCGGCGCCGCGCGCCGCCGGCTCGTCCCGTCCGCGCACGCTGCTCGCGCGCAACGCGGAGGTGTTGGTGACCATGGACGGCGCGCGCCGAGAGATTCGGGGCGGCGGACTCTACGCTGAAGGCAACCGCCTCGTCGCGGTCGGACCCACCGATGAAATGCCCGCGACCGCGGATGAGGTGATCGATCTCGCCGGCCACGTAGTGGTGCCGGGACTGATCAACACGCACCATCACATGTACCAGAGCCTCACCCGCGCCGTGCCGGCGGCGCAGGATGCGGAACTCTTCGGCTGGCTCGAAACGCTCTATCCGCTGTGGGCCCGGCTCACCCCCGAGATGATCCGCGTCTCCGGTCTGACCGCGATGGCCGAGCTGATCCTGTCCGGCTGCACGACGTCGAGCGACCATCTCTATCTCTACCCCAACGGCTGCCGGCTGGAGGACAGCCTGGAGGCCGCCGCGCAGATCGGCCTGCGCTTCCATGCCACCCGCGGCAGCATGAGCGTGGGCCGCAGCCAGGGCGGCTTGCCGCCCGACAGCCTGGTCGAACGCGAAGCGGACATCCTGCGCGACACCCAGCGCCTGATCGAAGCGTATCACGACCCCGCCCCGCTCGCCATGCGGCGAATCGCGGTCGCCCCGTGCTCGCCCTTTTCCGTGAGCCGCGACCTGATGCGGGAATCCGCCGCGCTCGCCCGCAGCGCCGGCGTCGCGCTGCACACGCACCTCGCCGAGAACGACAACGATGTCGCCTACAGCCGCGAAAAGTTCGGCTGCACGCCGGCCGAGTACGCGGAACAGCTCGGCTGGGTGGGCCGGGACGTGTGGCATGCCCATTGCGTTAAGCTGGATGACGCGGGCATCCGCTGCTTCGCCGCCACCGGAACCGGGGTCGCCCACTGTCCGTGTTCCAACATGCGTCTCGCCTCGGGGATCGCGCCCGTAGGCCGGATGCGGGCCCAGGGCGTGCCCGTGGGGATCGGCGTCGACGGTTCCGCTTCGAACGACGGCGGACACCTGCTCGGGGAGGTACGCCAGGCGATGCTGCTCCAGCGCGTCGGCTTCGGACCGCGCGCGATGAACGCCCGCGAGGCTCTGGAGCTCGCCACGCTGGGCGGTGCGCGCGTGCTGAACCGCGACGATATCGGCGCCCTGGCCCCCGGAATGGCCGCGGACTTTGCGGCCTTCGACTTGCGCGGAATTGGCTTCGCCGGCGCGCAGCACGATCCCGTCGCAGCGCTCGTCTTCTGCGCCCCGGCCCAGACCGCCTTCACGGTCATCGACGGCCGGGTGGTGGTGCGCCAAGGCCGTCTGTCGACGATCGACCTGCCGGTCGTACTCGAGCAGCACAACCGACTCGCGGCTCAATTGGTCCGCGGCGATTAACGCGGCCGCGTCGTCCCTCGCCAGGTCAGTGCACCGCAGCGGATGCGGACGACTGGGCCGCGCCGCCCGGCAGCGCCAGATTCAGCACGAGCGCCGTGAGGCCGCCCGCGGACACGCTCGACTCGAAAAAGGTCTGAATGAGCGGGTGCAGCGTCTTGATCCACGCCGGCTGGGAGGCGGCGCCCAGGCCGACGCCGACTGAGATCGCCACAATCAAGCCGTCGCGATGCGAAAGCCCAGTGCTCAGGATCAGACGTAACCCGGACACGGCCACCAGACCGAAGAGCAGGATCGCCATCCCGCCGAGGACGGACGGCGGCATCGCCGTCACCCAGCGCGCCACCGCCGGGAACAGCCCGAGCAGAATCAGGATCCCGGCCATCCATCGCCCGATGTGCCGGCTCGCCACGCCGGTGATCTGGATGACGCCGTTGTTCTGGGCATAGGTGGTGCTCGGAAACGAGCCGAACAGCGCCGAGAGCACGCAGGTGATACCGTCCGAGAGCACGCCGCCGCGGAGCCGCGCGGCGTGCGCGGCTCCGGTCGTATCCAGACCGGAGAGCTGCGCCGTCGCCGTCATGTCGCCCAGGGCCTCCAGCAGCGAGGCGAGGTAGATGAAGCCGAACGGCAGCGCGAATTCCCAGCGGAACGCGAGCCCGTGCGAAAGCAGGCGCGGAACCATCACCCACCCGCCCTCGCCGGGCGGCGGACGCTGCAGCCAGCCGCACCCGCCGCAAAGGAGATAACCGCCCACCACGCCGAGGAGGATGCTGATCAGGCGCGCCCGCGCGCCGCCAAACGATTGCGCGAGCAGGACCACGGCGATCACCGCCGCGGCCACCGCGCCGCCGGCCCAAACGGGCGCGCCCGCCGCCACCGGCGCCACGATCCCGCGCATCGCCTCCGGCAAAATCGACAGTCCGATCAACAGCACGACGATCCCAGAAACCAGGGGCGTGAAGACCCGGCGCAACTTCGGCAGGAAGGGTGCCAGGCAGAAGAGCACGGGCGCACCGGCGAGCGACATGCCGAACATGAGGGGCAGGCCGCCCACCCGGCCCGCATCGATCAGCGGCTGGAGAAACGCGAAGCTCGTGCCCGCCACGCTGAGCAACCCGGAGCCGACCAAGCCGAAACGGGACGTCTGGAGGAACGTGCCCAAACCCGCCGCGAGGAGCGCCAGGCTGACGAGGTAAGCCGTATCCGCGGCCGGAAAATGCAGGACTTCCGCCAGGATCAGCGCCGGCGTGATCACCCCGACCACCATGGCGCCCACCTGTTGAAGACTGACGAGCAGCGCCGTGCCCAGCGGGAGCCGGTCCTCCACTCCGTAGATCAGCACGCGTCGGGCCGCCGCGGTCGCGAGGGCACCGGCGGCCGCGGCGGGAGGGGGAGACTCTTCCATGGGACGCCGATCTAGCCGTAACCGTGCCAGTTCACCGGCCGGCTCCGCCCAAGCGCCTGATGAAATGCCGGTTGCGGGCGCCATCGCTCCGGGCATCGTACGGCTGCAGCCCGCGACTTCCGCCATGCGCATCGGCCCACACGAACTCGCCTCCAATCTCTTCCTGTCGCCCCTCGCGGGTTATACGAACCTGCCCATGCGACTGACCCTGCGCGAATTGGGCGGCCTGGGCTGGGCGACCACCGATCTGGTCAACGCCCGCTCCCTCCTCGAACGCAACCCGACCGCGCTGAAATTGGTCGAATCGTCGCCCGACGACCGGCCGCTCGCGATCCAGTTGTTTGGCAGCGTCGCCGAAGAAATGCGGGACGCGGCGCTCGCCTGCGAAGCGATGGGCGCGCAATCGGTCGACATCAACATGGGTTGTCCGGTGAAGAAGGTGACGAAGATCGGCGGCGGGTCGGCCATGATGACCGCGCTGGCGCCGACGGCGCGGCTGGTGCGGGGCATGGTCGAGGCCGTGCGCATCCCGGTGACGGCGAAGATGCGGCTCGGTTGGGACGAAGATAATCTCACCGCGCCCGACCTCGTCCGCGCGCTCGAAGATGTCGGAATCGCCGCCGTGTTCGTCCACGGCCGCACGCGGGCCCAGGGATTCGGGGGGACCGTCAATCTCGCCGGCATCCGCGCCGTCGTCGCGGCGGCCCGGTCGATCCCGGTGATCGGGAACGGCGACGTCACGACTCCGGAGGCGGCGGTCCACATGCTGGCCGAGACCGGCTGCGCGGGCGTCAGCGTCGGGCGCGGGGCGTTTTACGACCCGTGGATTTTTCGTCGCACGGAGCAGCGGCTGCGCACGGGGGTATGCCCGCCCGAGCCCACTTTCGCCGAACGCGTGCGCGTCCTGCGCCGGCACTTCGAACGCCATTGCGAGTTCTACGGGGAGGAACGCGGCGCCCGCCTGTTCCGCAAGGTGGCCCCCTGGTATGCGAAACGCTTCGGCCCGGCGAAGCCGTTCAAGCAGCGAATGCTGACCGTCGCCTCGCGCGCCGATTTCGAGGCGGCGCTGGCCGAATACCTCGCCTGGCGGGCCGCGTTCTGCGGAACCGACGGCGAACTGCTCCCAAAATTCCAGCCGGCTCCAATGACGCCGTCGTTTCTCGGCGGACCGGCCGACGCCGGCGCGCCGGACGAGGCCGACGCCGGGGAACCGGCCGGCCTGGCGCGCACGTCGATCCCGGTGCCGCGCGGGCCGGTGGAGGTCTGGTGACCCGTGAATCCCGCCGCCCATTTCTGGACCCTGATTCTCGGCACGATCGTCGCACTGCTGCCGGTCATCAATCCGCTGGCGGCCGCGCCGACGTTCCTCGCCATCACCGAGGGCGATTCGCCGGAGAGCCGCCGGCGCCAGCTGCGCCGCGCCTGTTTTTACATGATCGGCATCCTGGTGAGTTTCCTGATCGGGGGCACCTTCATCATGGAGTTTTTCGGGCTTTCGATTCCCGGCCTGCGCATCGCCGGCGGCCTGCTCGTGGCGGTGATCGGTTTCCATATGCTGCTCGGTCCTCCCGTGGCGCGGACCCTGCCGGAGTCGGCGCACGTCGAGGCCCGCGCCAAGCCCGACGTGTCCTTTTCCCCGCTCGCCATGCCGATGCTGAGCGGGCCTGGCTCGATCGCGGTCACGATCGGCTTCACCTCGCTCGCCACCCGCTGGCTGGACTATGGGGCGATCGTGCTCGGGATCCTGATCGTCGCGGCGATCACCTACGTCGTGCTGCGGCTGTCGGAGAACATCGTCCGCGTGATTGGGACGAACGGGATGACGGCGCTGACCAAGATCATGGGTTTCCTCCTGCTGTGCGTGGGCATCCAATTCGTCGTCAACGGCGTCGTCGGGATCGCGACGGATCCGGCGCTGATCCGGGGCATTCGCGACGCGGTGCTCGCCAAATAGCCGCAACCCGCCCAGGCTCTCCCGGAATTCGACCATGAAACGTCTCGCGCCGCTCGCCCTCACCACTCTGCTGCTCGCCGGTTCCGGCTGCCACCTGTTCTCGAAGAAGGCCCCGGACCCCGCGAAGGAGCGGCCGGACGTCGCCAATCAGGTGGAATCCGATTTCATGCACCGCTGGGTCGACAAACGCACGGGCGAACTCGTCGCCCAAGGCAGCACGCCGACCGCCGCCCACGACCAGGCCTCGGCGGAATTCCGCAAGCAGTACAGCTACACGCAGGCGGCGCAGAAACTCGACGCCGGCGGCAAGTAGGCCGCGCGGTTACTCGGGCTGCACCGCCAGCAACTCGATCTCGAAGACGAGCGAGCTGTCGCGGGGAATCATCGGCATCTGCCCGCGGGTGCCATAGGCGAGTTCGGAAGGAATGATCACGAGACGCTTCTCGCCGACGCGCATGAGCTGGATGACCTGGTCCCAGCCCTCGATCACGAAACCGCGGCCGAGGCGAAACTTGAACGGATGGTTCCGGTCGGAATTCTGGTCGAACAGCTTGCCGGAAAGGAGCCGCCCGGCGTAGAGGACCGCGACATTGTCGCCCGGACGCGGCGGCTGGCCCTGGCCCGGCTGTTCGATGATGTACCGGATTCCCGTGCTCGTCTTCTGGGCGTGGGGCCAGGTCTTCTCGATGAAATCGAGCTCGTCGGGCGTGAACTTTTCCCGCTGCGCATGCAGCAGGGCGGGGGCCGCCATCAGACCGATCCAGCAGAGGAGAATGCTCAGGGCGCGCTTCGGCATGGCAGATCGACCAAGGTGGGCGGCGACAGGGTCGAGTCAAGTCGACCCGCAGATGGCGCGGCCGGGGACATCGGCCACGGCCGGATGCGCGGCGATCAGGGCGAGCGCGCGACCGAGGAGGGTCTTGCCGGGCTCCATGCGGTGCCAGGGGGATGCCCCCGAGGGATGCGGCAGGGGTATGCAGTCGGCCGCATGCCCGCGGTAGACGACCGGAAAGCTCCGGCCGATGACGTCCTGGAGGGGCGCCAGGGGCAGCAGCTGCGAGATCGCCAGCTTGCCCACCGGGAGCACGAGCGTGGGCTGAAGCAGTTCGAATTCCCTTTCGAGCCAGCGCGAACAGGTCGCGATCTCCTCGGGCGCCGGAACGCGATCTCCGCCCTCCGGCCGCTTGCCGGGAAAACAGCGGCAGACGGCGGCAAAATAGATGCGGTCGCGGGTCTCCTCTTCCGTCCAGCCCGGCGCGAGGGCAAACCATTTGAAGAGCGTCTTCCCCGCGGTCCAGGCAAAGGGGCGCCCCAGGACCGGCTCCTTGTCCCCCGGCGCCTGCCCGATGAGGAGGATGCGCCCGGTCACCGGCCGGCCGACCACCGAGGGGCGGTGCATCCGGGGGCAAGCGGTACAGGCGCGGAGCGCGGCGAAGTGCCGCGCAAGCGCGGCCGGGAGGTTGGCTTCGGATCGGGGATTGGGCGTCACGAAATGCAGCTACCTGGGTGACCATGGCGCCCATCGGGCGCAAGGCCTCCGGGTCGGCCCACAAAAAAGGATGGAGGCCCGAGGGGCGCTCCATCCTTCGCAAAAACTATCGGAGGGGATTAACCGCTCAGTAACGGCGCTCGCGATCGCGACCGCCGCCGCCGCCGAAGCCACGGCGTTCGCCGCCGCCGCCGCCGAAGCCACGACCGCCGCCGCCGAAGCCGCCACCCGGGCGATCTTCCTTGGGGCGAGCCTCGTTGACCGTCAATTGACGACCGCCGAGTTCCGTGCCGTTGACCTTCTCCGCCGCGGTCTTGGCCTCATCGGCCGTGCCCATGGTGACGAAGGCGAAGCCGCGCGGGCGGCCCGTCATTTTGTCCATGGCGACGTAAACGTCGGTCACGGAACCGAACTGGCCGAAGTGCGAACGGAGATCGTCCTCGGTGGTCTTGAAGGAGAGGTTTCCAACGTAAAGTTTGGAGTTGCTCATGTTAGTGGTGATAAATCGAAGAGCCACCGTCCGCTGCCAGTCCGTTCCCACCGTCGGGTTTCGAAATCATCACTTAAGCAAACCGCTCAGCCAACGACTCACCAGAAACTGTCATCAAAACGCTATCTCTATCGAGGCAATGATACAACCATCGGTCACCCACTTTGGCAAGTGAATAATGCCGAATGACCCAGCCACCCCCAGCCTGGTCCGGGTCCGCCGGTGACGCCGCTTTCTGCGCGCCTCGCACTTTTGCGCTGCGTCCGGGTCGAAGGGACCGCAACAATGCGCCCGCATGAATCCCGCCGCCGAACCGAGCGAGCCGCTGTTTAACTGGCTGTCCAAGCGCGGCGCCGGCGTGCTGCTGCACCCCACCAGTCTGCCCGGCCAGCAGGGCATCGGCGTGCTGGATGGCGCGGCCCGCCGTTTCCTCGATGTGCTCGTCGCCGCGGGGTGCAAGTACTGGCAGATCTGCCCGCTCGGCCCGACCGGCTACGGCGATTCGCCGTACCAATGCTTTTCGGCGTTCGCCGGCAATCCCTACCTCATCGATCTCCAGGCGCTGGTCGCGGCGGGCTGGCTGACCGCCGCCGAGATCGCGCCGCTGGCGGCGCTGCCGACCCACACCGTCGATTTCGGCGCCCTCTACCGGCTGAAATGGCCGCTGCTGCGGACCGCCTACGCTCGCCACCGGCGCGCCGGCGCGCCCGACCTCGAGGAGGAAAGTTTCGCCGATTTCAAGGCCCGGCAGGCGGACTGGCTCGACGACTATGCCTGGTTCCGCGCCCTCAAGGACCACCACGGCGGCCGCCCCTGGTGGGAATGGCCGGCCAGCGACCGCAGTCCGGCCACGGTTGACGCGGGGTTGCGCCAACGTCTCCGGGACGAAGCCGACTCCCACCGGTTTTACCAGTATGTCTTTTTCGCGCAATGGGGGAAGCTGCATGCCGAGGCGTCGCGGCGCGGCATCGAGCTGATCGGCGACATCCCCATCTTCGTGGCGGCCGATTCCGCCGACACCTGGGCCCATCCCGACCTGTTCGAACTCGGCGCCGACGGCCGTCCGACCGCCGTCGCCGGGGTGCCGCCGGATTACTTTTCGGCCGACGGCCAGCTCTGGGGCAATCCGCTGTATCGCTGGGAGGCGCACGCCGCCGACGGCTACGCCTGGTGGCGGGCCCGCCTGCGCTCGGCCTTCGAGGTCTGCCACGTCCTGCGCATCGACCACTTTCGCGGTTTCGACGCCTACTGGAGCGTGCCGCTGCCGGCGGAGAACGCGCGGGCCGGGGCCTGGCGCCCGGGGCCGGGCCTCGCCCTGTTCCGGGCGGTGCAGGCCGCCTTCCCCCACGCGCGGATCATCGCCGAGGACCTCGGGCAGCTCACCCCGTCGGTCGTCCGGCTGCGGGAGGACACCGGCCTGCCGGGCATGGCGGTGCTCCAGTTCGCCTTCGGGGGGGGCGCCGACAACCTCTACCTGCCGCACAATCTCCGCGCCCACGGCGTCGTGTATTCCGGAACCCATGACAACGACACCTCCGCGGGCTGGTACGCGGCGGCGCCGGAGGCCACCCGCGACCACGTCCGCCGCTACCTCCGGGTCGACGGCCGCGCCGTGAGCTGGGACTTCGTCCGCGCCGCGTACGGCGCCGTCAGCCGGCTCGCCATCATCCCGCTGCCCGACCTCCTCGGCCTGGGCAGCGAAGCCCGGCTCAACACCCCCGGCGAGCCCGCGGGCAACTGGCAGTGGCGGATTCCCGCGGGCGCACTCGACCGCCTCATCGACGGCGGCTCGGCCGCCTACCTCGCCGAACTCGCCCGCCTCTACGGCCGGGAATGAGTCCGCCCCGCCTCGGCGAACCGGGGACGGGGCGGGGGGGGGCGGGCCGGCCAACCAGCCTGCGGGATTACATCCCGGTCTTGACCGTCATGTTGTTCGTCACCGACTTCACGCCGCGCACGTCGCTGGTGAGTTTGGTGACCAAATCGCGCTCGGTGTCGGAGGCGGCTTCGCCGGACAGCGTGACCACGCCGTTCTGGGTCTCCACCTTCGTCGCGACGGCGCTGGTCGAACGATGGGTCAGGAGGGCGTATTTGACGGCCGCCGTGATCGAGGCGTCATCCATGTCGGTGCTCATGTCCGTCTGCGTGCCGGCCGGAGCGACGACCTTGAGCCGGTCCTTCACCGACTTCACGCCCTCGATGTCCTTGACGTAGGCCTCCGTCAGCTCCTTTTGCGCCTGGGAATCGACATTGCCGCGGAGCGTCACCACGCCGTCCTTGACCGTGACCTTGGTCGCGGTCGCGCTCACATGGGCATGCGTCAGGAGCGCCGTTTCGATCTTGAAGGTGATCCAGCCGTCCGAATGGTCGGGATTGTTCCCCGCCACGGTGAGCTGGTCGGTGACGCTGGCGACGCCGGGAATGCTCGACACGGTGTCCTCCGCCAAACGCTTGTCGTCGGAGTCGGGGACGGTGCCGGTCAGGGTGACGACCCCGTCGGAGGCGGTCGCCTTGACCTGATCCTTGAGGACCGTGTGAAAATTGTAGCTGTTCGAGGCGGTGGTTTCGATCTTGCGGTCGGTGTCGGAGTCGGCGCGCGCCAGAGCCGGCGTCAAGGCGGCGGCGGCCAGAAACAGGGCGAAGGAGGACGTTTTCATCGGGGAGGACGGGTTCATGTTAAAGACTATCGTAACCCCTCCCGCCCCGAAGTTCCGCCGCGGCCGCTTTCCTTTTGGCCGGAACGCGTCCATCCTACCCCGTTCGCCCATGTTCGCCGACCTGCTCCGCCTCCGTCACCGCCGCCCGCCCGAACGGTACGAGCGGGGGTTCGTCCGGGCGGTCAAGGTCCGGGACCAACCGCCGCGGAACCGGCGCGTCGAACGGGTCCTGGCCGGCGGCTGGGTTCTGATCGCGCTCAAGACGGCGGTCGTCCTCTGGGCGTTTCCCCACTATCACATCCCGGTGAACGTGCTGTGGGTGATTGCGCCGACGGTGATCTTTGCGGCGCTGTGCACGGCGCTCTATGTCTGGCGGGACTGACGGCGGGCCGGCCCCGTTCGCCCCGGCCGGCCCCGACGGCGCCCGGCCGGCTCCTGTATCCTTAATTAGGATACGCCAATCCTCCGCGTCCTGACCATGGCCGCCCGCCCCCTCCGCCGGCGCCGGCTCGCCCTCGCGGCGGCCGCCCTGACGCTGGCCGCGGCGCTGGCCGCCGCCGCTTGGGGCTACGGCCGGCTCCGCGCCAGCCTGCCCCGCCTCGACGGGCGGCTGGCCCTGCCGGGCCTTGGCGCGGCGGTGACCGTGACGCGCGACGCGCTCGGGGTGCCCGTGGTCAGCGGCGCCACCCGGATCGACGTCGCCCGGGCCACCGGCTTCCTGCACGCCCAGGACCGCTTCTTTCAGATGGACCTCCTGCGCCGCCGCGGGGCGGGCGAACTCGCCGCCCTGCTCGGGACGGCGGGCCTGCCGCTGGACCGCGCCGTGCGGCCGCACGGGTTCCGGGCGATCGCCCGGCGTTCGCTCGCGCTCGAAGATCCGGACGACCGCCGCGAGTTGCTCGCGTATACGGAAGGGGTCAATGCGGGGCTGACCGCGCTGCGGGCGCCGCCCTTCGAGTATCTGGTGCTGCGCGCCCGGCCCGAGCCCTGGCGGCCGGAGGATTCCGTGCTGATCGGCCTGACCATGACCCTCGATCTAGAGGACGATCGCGGCGCGTATCTCCGCTCCCTCGCGGCGGTGCGCGACCAGCTCGGCGAACGGATGCTGGCCTTCCTCGCTCCGCTGGTCGCGCCCAGCGACGCCGCCCTCGACGGTAGTTCGTCTCCCCTGCCGCCGATTCCCCCGCCCAAAGACCTCGACCTGCGGGCGGCCGCCGCCGACGTCGCTCTCGCCGCGGGACCGCCGCCGTCCCGGGCCGACGCGCCCCGCCCGTGGCCCGACTCCGCCGCGCCCGGATCGAACGGCTTTGCGCTGTCCGGCGCCCACACGGTCGGCGGCGTGCCGCTGCTCGCGAGCGACATGCATCTGCGCCTCGGCGTGCCCAACACTTGGTACCGGGCTTCGCTGGTGTGGCCCGGTCATCGGGTCACCGGCGTCCTGCTGCCGGGTCTGCCGATGGTCATCGCCGGCAGTAACGGCCGCATCGCCTGGGGCTTTACCGCCAGCGAGGCCGCCACGGGCGATCTGGTGATCGTCGCGCCCGGCGCCGCGCCGGAGGTCTACCACGGCCCCGGGGGCGCCCTCGTGCCCTTCGACCTCCGCCGCGAGCTCATCGCGGTGAGGGGCGCCCACCCCGAACCCGTCGAGTCGCGCTGGACCGTCTGGGGTCCGATCGTCGCGCCCGGACCGCACGGCACCCTGCTCGCCTACCGCTGGGTGGCCCATGACCCGGCGGCCGCCAATCTCACGCTCGGCCGGATGGAAACGGCCGGTTCGGTCCCCGCCGCGATGGCGATCGCCCACCGCGCCGGCATGCCCGCGCAGAACCTCGTCGTCGTCGACGCCGCGGGTGCGATCGGCTGGACGATCGCGGGGCGCCTGCCCCAACGGGTCGGCTACGACGGTCGCACGCCCGTCTCCTACCTCTTCGGCGATCGCAGCTGGTCCGGCCTGCTCCCGCCCGAGGCCGTCCCCGTCATCGCCAATCCGCCCGACGGCCGGATCTGGACGGCCAACAATCGCATCGTCGGCGGCGACGCCCTGCGAAAAATCGGCGACGGCGGCTATGAGTACGGGGCCCGGGCGGCGCAGATTCGCGACGATCTCGGCGCCCTGATCGCCCGCGGAAGTCCCGCCGCGCCGCGCGATCTGCTCGCCATCCAGCTCGACGACCGCGCCCTCCTGCTCGCGCGTTGGCAGGCGCTGCTCGTCGCCCTCCTCGACCCCGCCGCAGTGGCGGGTCATCCCGCCCGGGCGCAAATGCGGTCGCTGGCCACCCACTGGGAAGGTCGCGCCAGCGTCGAGTCCGTGAGCTACGGTCTCGTCCGCGACTTCCGCCGCGCCGTCGCCGAGCGCGCGCTCACGCCGCTGGTCGCCGCCTGCGCCGAAGCGGATTCCGACTTTCAATGGCGCAGCTTCCGCTACGAGGACGGCCTCTGGGCCCTCGTGCACGCCCAGCCGGCCCATCTGCTCGATCCGCGCTACCCCTCCTGGCACGACCTGCTGCTCGCCGCCGCGGACGATGCCGCCGCCGCCCTCGCTCACGCGGGGGTCGCGCCGGCGCGTGCGACCTGGGGGCGCCGCAACACCTCCCACCTCGTCCATCCCTTCAGCCATCTCCTCCCCGGCTGGCTCAGCGGGTGGCTGAATCTGCCCGCCGAGGCGCTCCCGGGCGACACCGACATGCCGCGGATCCAGGCGCCCGCCTACGGCGCGAGCGAACGCTTCGTCGTCGCCCCCGGCCGCGAACAGGAGGGCATCTTTCACATGCCCGGCGGCCAGAGCGGCCACCCCCTCTCCCCCTATTACCGCGCCGGCCACTCCGCCTGGGCTCGCGGGGAACCGACCCCCTTTCTGCCGGGGCCACCCGAACACACGCTCGTCCTCGTCCCACAATAGCGTTGTCCGGCGCGCGGTTTTGCGACTGAAACTACCGCCCGCTCATGAAGAAAAAGTCGCCCAGCCTCTCCGTCTATTTTGCGGGCGAGCTCTTCAATCTCAAGCATCTCATCGGCAACGCCTACCTCGCCGAGGCCATCTACGAGAAATCCCACGGTCGCTACCTCTGCGTCCTCCCGCAGGATTTCGAACCGCGCGGCCAGTCGCCCCGCACGCTCCGCGACCAGGATTTTCGCGCCCTCGCCGCCTGCGATCTCGCCCTCTTCAATTTCGACGGCGCGGACCTCGATAGCGGCACGGTGGCCGAGTTCATGGTCGCCAAATTCGCCGACATCCCCGCCGTCGTCCTCCGCAGCGACCGGCGCAATCCCGGCGGTCCCAGTCCTTGGAATGTGATGGTCAATTCGTACCCCCGCACCCTCACGGTCGCCCTCGACGGCCTGGCCAGTTACCAGAAGATCGGCCGGCGCCGGCAACGCCGCATCGATCGAGTCATCCGTCTGGCCGGCCAGCACAGCTCGGCGGATGCCCAGCGCCTCTGCGATGACCTCGCCGCCGCCGTGGTTCGGGCGCTCGACCGCGTCCGGCAACTCGAACCCGTGCTGCCCCGCCATCTCCAGGAGGAGGTCTACAACTGGCTGCCGCTCATGCCCGGCCTGCGCGGCAAGGCCAAAGCGCTGCGCCGCGAATTCGAGGGCCATCTCGAGCACAAGGTTCAGCTCGAACTCCTCTGACGACGATGCCGGACCGGCTCCACGTCCTCGATCATCCCCTGGCGGCGCACATCGTCACCCACCTGCGCGATCGCACGACCAAGCCGGCGACGTTCCGCACGCTGACTTATCAGCTCAGCCTGCTGCTGGCCATCGACGCCACCCGGCACCTGCCCACCGCGCTCAAAACGGTCGACACGCCCTTGGAAAGCGCCACCGGCCGCGTCTTCGCCTCCTCGCCGTTGGTCGTGGTCGCGATCCTGCGGTCCGGCATGAGCATGGTGGAGCCGTTCCTCGATCTGTTTCCGGATGTGAGCGTCGGGTACGTTGGCTTGGAGCGCGATCATGCGACCGCCGTCGCGCGCTCGTACTACTGCAAGCTGCCGCCGCTCGCCCAACGCTGCGTCCTCGTCGTCGACCCGATGCTTGCGACCGGCGGCTCGGCGGCCCAAGCCCTGACGATCGTCCGGCAGGCCGGCGCCACCGCTCCGCGGCTGGTCTGCATCGTCGCCGCCCCGGAAGGCGTGGCCGAAGTCGCGCGCCATCATCCCGACGTGGCGATCCATGTCGGGGTGCTGGACCGAACCCTCGACGCGCGCCGCTACATTCTGCCCGGCTTGGGCGATTTCGGCGATCGCCTCTACGGCACCTGAAAGCCCCTCAACGCGGCAGCCAGCCCCCCGCCGCCTGCAACGGCTCAAGCTCCCCCCGCCGGGTCACCCACGCGGCGAGCGCGAACCGAGCGGAACCCGCCCCGTCCGCCGCTGCCACCGGGCGCGGCGCCTGGCCCCGGTAGGATCCCGCCCCCCCACCCTCCGCCGCCAGCGGAACCTCGGCCAGGCCGAGCGCAACGAATTCATGGGTCAGCGTGGCACCCCGGTTTTCACCCGCGGTGACGCGGGAAACGTAGCCGCCGCCCAGCAGGGCCAGATGGACCTCGTAACGCGCCCCCGTCTCCGGTCGGGCGGGGGAAAATTCAACCCGGCAGATCCCGTCCGCCCCAACCTCCACCGCCAGGACTCCCGTCGCTTCCGCCCGTTCGGAGGGGACGCGGCCGCGCGGACGCCATTCGCCGCCATTGCGCACGAAGCAGGGCGTGTAGACCGAACCGTTGCCCCAGGCCTGGGCCAGGGCATACTGGCGCTCGGTAAATGCCCGCGTCGCGAAGCGGTCGCGCCAGCCGAGATGATCCCAGTAATTCACATGGAATGAAACCGGGACGAAGTCCCGCCACAGGCCGGGCTCGCCGCGCAACCCCGACAGCCACTGCTCAGCCGGAGGGCAGCTGCTGCACCCTTCGCTCGTGAACAATTCGATCAGCGCGGTGCGCTCCGGACCCGCGATCAGGCGGACCGTGCCGCCGGCGGCCGGCCCGAGCGGGTTTTCCGCTCCCTGCGCCGCCAGGCGGCCACCCCGCGCGACCGCCACCAGGCAGGTCGCGGCCGCCGCTGCCCGCACGATCCGATTGAGCTTCATGACCCATCAGAGGCATCGGCGAAGAGGGATATTCCCGGCCCCCTCGCCACCTGGGCGCCGCCGCGGCCGCCGACGCCCGGGCCCCCGGCTGGCTGGGGCCGCGGCACGCGGCCGCCGCCCTTCACTGGCCCCACATCAGCACCAGCCGCGTGAAATAGGTGGTGTCCAACTTCTGGACACCCGGACCGGGCATACTGTTGTAGTCGTTCTCGACGCCGACCTTCAGGTGCCACCACGGCACCGTCAGCGGCATGTCGAAGTCGCTCTCGTGGGTGACGATGAAATTCGAGGTGTTCTGGAACTCGGGCACATAGGCGATCCGGTTGTTCAGGGTCAGATTATGCAGTTTCAGCTGATGTTGGATCTCGAAGTCCGCGCCGACCGCACTCACCGTCGGCGTCCCGGCGATGATGTAGGAGTCGTAGCGGTAGGACACACCCACCCGGAACGTCAGGGTCTCCTTGTTCGGCACCTTGATGAAGTCGTAGCCCACGCCGCTCGCGGCGACATCGGAGAAGTCGATGTCCATCACGCGGTCAAAACCGGCTTCGTCGCGCACGTACCACGACGTGCGGTCCGTGAAATTGTCCTCGTAGTCGATCCCCGCCTTGAACTGGTCGGCCGACGTTACGCCGCCGGACACTTGACGATTGTAGGATGAGTAGAACTGCAGCGTATCGGTGGGTCCGATCAGCTTGGCCCGAAAGCCCACATCCGTGCCGAGCTGGGTGGTGTTGCCTGTCTTGCCGTTGATGTCCAGATCGGCCTCGAAGGTCCAATGGCGCCGCAGCGCGACCACATCCGGGTCCTCCGTTCCCGCCGGCCACGACGCGGCGACTTTCGGCAAAGGCGCCGTCGCCTTCCCATCCGATCCGTCGACCTCCACGGTGCCGTTCGGGGCGGTCGTGAGCACGCCGTCGATGCGCGTGCCGCTGTCCAGGCGCACAGCGAGCGGATGATCGGTGGTGATCGCGACCACTTTGGACTGCTTGATCTGGATGTCGCCCGCATAGTCGGTGGTCAGGAAAATGACGCCGGCGTGGATCTTGGTAATCTTGCCGAGAATCTTGGCGCCATTCGTCGTGATCACTTCGTCGGCCGCCAGCCGGGAGCCGGCGCCCGCCGTCAGGACGAGGGCCAGCAGGGCCACGTTGAATAAGAGCTGGGTGAGCTTGGTCAGGTGCATGAGGATGAATCGGCGGGGCCCGGGTACGGTAGTCCGGCGAAGGTCGAACCGACGCTGACCCGTAGTCAAACGAGTTGTTCGGCGGTTTCTACGCATCCGGTCGCGTCTCGACACGCCGCGGCGGCGGGGTTTGCCTCGCTCTACTCCGCCGGTCGCCGCCATGTCCGCCCACGTCCAACGCCCCTCGCTCCTGCTCGCCGACCGGTGGCGGGACTACCGGCTCATGGATTGCGGCGACGGCATGAAGCAGGAGCGCTGGGGGCCGTATACCCTCGTGCGGCCCGACCCCCAGATCATCTGGCCCCGGCATGGCGCGAACGCCGGGGATCGTTGGGAAGGCTGGGATGGCCTGTATCACCGCAGCGAAGCCGGCGGCGGAGCCTGGGAGTTCCGGCGGCCCTTGCCCGACCATTGGGAGCTGCGCTACGAACCGCTCAAGTTGGTCTTCAAGATTCATCCGACTTCGTTCAAGCACACCGGTCTCTTCCCCGAGCAGGCGGTGAATTGGGACTGGATCACCGCGCAGATCCGGTCCGCGCCGGCGGCCGTCCCGCCGCTCCAGGTCCTGAATCTCTTCGGCTATACCGGCGCGGCCACCTGCGCCGCGGCGGCGGCCGGCGCGGCCGTCTGCCACGTCGACGCGGCGGAGGGCATGGTGAAGTGGTGCCGCGACAACGCCGCCCTCAGCGGACTCGCCGACGCGCCGATCCGCTACATCGCGGACGACTGCCTGAAATTCGTCCGGCGCGAGGTGAAGCGCGGCCGGCGCTACGACGCCGTCATCATGGATCCTCCCACCTACGGCCGGGGCAGCACGGGAGAAATGTGGAAACTGGAGGACCATCTGTGGGAGCTCTTGCGCGAATGCCGCGCCCTGCTCTCGGAGGCCCCCCGCTTCTTCCTGATCAACGCCTACACGGCGCGGCTTTCGCCCACCGTCGTGGGCAATCTCCTCACGGAATTGCTCGGCGAACGCGGCGGCACGGTCACCGCCGGCGAGGTCGGCCTGCCCATCCAGAAGGATGGCAAGGTGCTGCCCTGCGGGATCTACGGACGGTGGGAAGCCGCGCCGTCCTAGGCCGCCCCCGCGAGCCCACCCACCCGCGCCCCTGATGGATACCCTGCCCTTCCTCCTCAGTCTGGCCTGCCTGGGCTGCGCGTCCGGCGCGCCGCTCTCGGCCGCGCCGACCGGGATGGCGGCGCGCCTCATCCAGCAGCTCAAGCTCGAGAGGATTCCGGACGAGGGCTGCTGGTTCGCGCTGACCTATCGCAGCGCCGATCAGGTGACCGGGCCGGCCCTGCCGGAACGCTACCGCGGCACCCCCCATGTGGCGGGCAGCGCCATCTACGCCTTGGAGACCAAGGAGGACTTCTCGGCGATGCACCGCGTCCAGACCGATGAGCTCTGGCATTTCTACGGCGGCCATCCCCTGGAGCTGCTGCTGCTCTATCCGGATGGGCACGGCGAAAGAAAGGTGCTGGGCCCCGATGTGTTTCACGGGCAGCAGCCGCAGCTCGTGGTGCCCCGCGGCGTCTGGCAGGGCTCCCGACCGCTCGGATCCGAGGCCGACCGCTACACCTGGTTCGGCAACACGCTCGCCCCCGGCTTCGAGGTGACCGATTTTGAAATCGGCTACCGCGACGAACTGCAGCGCCGTTATCCGCAGTTCGCCGGGCTGATCGCCGAGCTGACCCGCGAGGAATTTCGCACCCGCCCCTAGCCCTTCCCATGCCCACCCTGCCTGAACTCTATTACGACAAAGCCAACGCCCTCCTCGCCCAGGCCTGGAGCGCGAACGCCGCCACCATCGCCCGCGTGGCCCCCGTGCTCGGCGCGAGCATCGTCCGCGGCGGGGTCATCCACACCTTCGGCAGCGGGCACAGCGAAGTGATTGCCCGGGAAATCATCGGCCGCGCCGGCGGGCTGGCCTGCGTCACGGGCATCATCGATCCCACCGCCGGCTTCATCGAGAATCTGCCCGGTTACGGTGAACAGCTCGCCGGGCGTTACGACCGCCAGTACGGCCTGCTGCCCGGGGAAGTCATCATCGTCGTCTCAAATTCCGGGAAGAACACGTCGCCGATCGATGTCGCGCTGTACGCGAAGGCCAAGGGCCTCACCGTCATCGCCCTGACGTGTCTGGCCATGTCGCGGCTCACGCCCTCGCAACACCCTGGCGGCCGGCGCCTATTCGAAGTCGCCGACCACGTCCTCGACAACGGTGGCGTGCCCGGGGATGCGATCGTCGAAGTCGGCGACGGCGTGATGACCGGCCCGACCTCGACGTTCATCGGGAGCTCTGTCCTCAACTGGCTCATCCTCGCGACGATCGAGTGGTTGCGGCGCGAGGGCCAGCCGCTGCCGCTCCTGCGCAGCCAGAACCTTCCCGGGGCCATCGAGCACAACCGCGCCGTGGCCGCACGCTACCGGGGCCGGCTGAGCCGGCAGCTCGCCTGATGGCCCTCGGCTGGAAAATCGGCCTGGACGGCGGGGGCACCAAGACCGAAGGCATCCTGCTGGATCCGAGCGGGGCGATCATCGCCCGGCATCTCGGCCCGGGTTGCAATCCCAGCATCCTGGGGCCGGCGGTCGCCCGCGAGCGGGTCGAGAGCGCGCTGCGCGCCCTGCGCGCGGAGCAGCCGGGGCAGGTGATCGTGGCGACCCTCCTGTGCGTCGCGGGCAGCCGCCCGTTCTGGGCGGAATTCGCGGCCGGCCTCCGCGATTGCGGACGCGCCGAGGCCGTGGACGACTCCTGGCCCGTGCTCGAACTCGCCACCCGCGGGGAGCCGGGCCTCGTGCTCCACGCCGGCACCGGCTCGTTCGTGGCGGCGCGAACGCCGACGGGCGCCGTCCATTATGCCGGCGGCCTGGGCTGGCGCTTCGGCGACGAAGGCAGCGGCTACGACCTGGGGCGTCGCGCGCTGGGCCGCGCCTTCCTCGAGCTGCAAGGCACGGCGCCGCCTTCCGGGCTCGGCCCGCGCATCGCCGCCCGGACCGGCCTGCAGCAATTGCCGGGCCTCCTCGACCGTTTTTACGGCGACGCGGCCCCCAACGCCCAAATTGCGGGCCTGGCACCCGACGTGCTCGAACTCGCCGGGGCGGGCGATCCCGCCGCCGCCGCCATCGTCACCGCTTCGATGGATGCCCTCCTCGATCTCGCCCGGTTGGTCGCGGACCGGTATTTCCCCGGTGTCCCGGCATCCTCGCTGCGGGCCGGAGTCAGCGGCGCCATCCTCAACCACCCCTGCGTTTTTCCCCAGCTCGCCCGCGCGGCGCCGTTTGCGCTCGCGCGCGTCACCGCCGCTCCCATCGAAGGGGTCCGACTGCTGCTGCTCCGTGATACCCCGCTCGCACCCCGCGCGGTTCAGGCGGCAAAAAGCCCGGCGGGGTAGGCGCCCGCCGCCACCAACTCCGCCAGTGCCGTCTGCACGCGCGGCCGGTCCTCCCGATAGGTCACACCGAACCATCCGCTCTCGGTTGGAAGCACCCGCACGGCCGCTTCGCCCCGCGCGATCAGCGCCGAAACCGCGGCCGGAAGGTAAACCTCCGCCCGGGGCTCCCCGCCCCGCGCCCGCAAGAACGCCTCCAGCTCCACCGCCAACCCCCGAAAGAGCGCCGGGGTGAACGCCCAGCAGTTCATCGAGACCAGCTCCGCGCCGGTGAAACGCCGGCCCGGTCCGACGGCCGCGCCGGTCAGCCCGGTCAATTCCTCGATCGACTCCAACCGGTCGGCCTGCGCCCGGCAGAGGCCGCGCGAGACCGCGCCGTGTTCGGAAAGCGTGTTCGCCAGCCGGAAACCCACCATGGCGAAATTCGGCTCCGCCGCGCGCGCGCCCATGAGGAAAGCCGCCAGCCGCAGGAACGAATCCGCGCCGTAGAAATCGTCCGCATTGATCACGGCAAACGGTCCGTCGAGCGCCCCGCGCGCGCACCACACCGCATGCCCGGTGCCCCAGGGACGCTCCCGCCCCGGCGCCGGCGAGAACCCCGGCGGCAGATCGACCAACGACTGGAAGACATAGTCCACGGCGAGGCGGCCGGCATACTTCGCCCCGATCGTCACCCGAAACACCTCCGCGAATTCCTCGCGGATCACGAACACCACCCGGCCGAATCCCGCGCGCCACGCGTCGAACACCGCGTAGTCGAGGATCGTTTCACCCGCCGGGCCGACCGGGTCGATCTGTTTGAGACCGCCGTAGCGCGAACCCAGGCCGGCGGCGAGGACGAGGAGGGTCGGAGCCATGCCGAACGGACCACGGCGCAAAGGCCCGTCGGCGTCAAGCCGCGCTCGCCATCGCGACGCGCGCAGCCAAATTAGTTGGATGGAAGCTCCCTCCCCGCCCGCGCGCCGGCCCACGCCGCCGCTCGTGCTCGTGCTGGCGACCGGCGGTACCATCGCAGGCTCCGCGGCCCCCGGACTCGGCTACCAGGCGGGCGCGCTCCCGGTCGACGTCCTGCTCGCGGCGGCACCGGGAATCGCCGGCGTGGCGCGGCTGGAGACGGCAACCGTGGCGGCGATCGGCAGCCAGGATATGGACGAACGGGTCTGGCTCCGGCTCGCCGATCACCTCGCGCGAGCGGCCGGCCGGCCGGAGGTGGCCGGGATCGTCGTGACCCACGGCACCGACACGATGGAGGAGACCGCCTGGTTCCTGGACCTCGTCCTCGCCCCCGCCCAGCCCGTCGTGCTGACCGGCGCCATGCGGCCTCCGTCCGCTCCGGACGCCGACGGACCCGCCAATCTGCTGGCCGCCGTCGCCGTGGCCGCCGATCCGGGGGCCCGCCGACGCGGGGTTCTGGTCGTCGCCGACGGCCACATCCACCGCGCTCGCGATCTCACCAAGACGCATACCACCGACCTGAACGCCCTGACGTCGGTGGGCGCGGCGCCGCTCGGGACGGTCGCCGGAAGTCGGGTGGCCTGGACGCCGCCGCTGCCCGCGGCGGGTTCGTCCCTCCCCCGCCCCCCCTTCGATTGGACCACCCTCGCCGCCCAACTGGCCGGCCGCTCCTGGCCGCGGGTCGACGTGATTTACGCGCACGCCGGCATGGACGGCGCCCTGATCGCCGCCGCCGCAGCGGGCGGCGCCCGCGGTCTCGTGATCGCGGGCGTCGGATCCGGCAATCTGTCGTCCGCCGCGCTTGCCGCCGCCGCCGCCGCCGCGCGCGCCGGGCTCATCGTCGTCCGCAGCTCGCGGGTCGCGGCCGGCGGCGTGGCCCGCAATCTCGAAGTCGATGACGACGCGCTGGGCTTCATCGCCGCCGGCCGCCTGAATCCCGCCAAGGCGCGCATCCTTCTTCTGCTCGCACTGGCCGCTCCCGGACCGCATGATCTCGTCCGACTGCAAGCCTGTTTCGACCGCGCATGACCAAGCCCGCCACCGCCATCGCCGCGGGCAGCGCCGTCCCGGCCGCCTCCGGCCCCGCCTCGGCCGTCCCGGGCACGGTCATGAAGATCCTACTCGCGCTGAGCTTGTCCCACCTGCTCAACGACACGATCCAGTCGCTGATTCCCGCCATCTATCCGCTGCTGAAGACCTCGTTTCGGCTCAGCTTCACCCAGATCGGGTTGATCACGCTGACCTTCCAGGTCACCGCTTCGCTGCTGCAGCCGCTCGTGGGCAGCTTCACCGACCGGCACCCCCAGCCCTGGTCGCTGGCGGTCGGCATGGGGTGCACCCTGGTGGGGTTGGTGCTGCTGTCGCGCGCCGGCAGTTACCCGGCGATCCTGGCTTCAGCCGCCCTCGTCGGCACGGGCTCCTCCGTGTTTCATCCGGAAGCGTCGCGCATCGCGCACCTCGCGGCGGGCCGCCGGCGCGGTTTCGCCCAAGCCATCTTCCAGGTCGGCGGCAATCTCGGCTCCTCGTTCGGCCCGTTGCTCGCCGCCCTGATCATCGTGCCGCGCGGCCAGGGCTCGATCGTCTGGTTCACCGGCCTCGCCCTGCTGGGGATCGTGGTCCTCGCCCGGGTGGGCGGCTGGTACCGGCGAAACCTGCGCCGCGCCGCCCACGCCGTCGCCCGGGTTCCGGCCGCTGGCGGGGCGCCGCTGTCGCAGCGTCGCGTGTTCGGCTCGCTCGCCATCCTGATCGCCCTTGTCTTCTCCAAGTACGTCTACCTGGTCAGCCTCACGAACTATTACACGTTTTACCTGATCAGGAAATTCCACGTGTCGGTGCCCCACTCCCAGATCGCCCTCTTCGTGTTCCTCTTCGCGGTGGCCGCCGGCACGATCCTCGGCGGTCCGCTCGGCGACCGCTTCGGCCGCAAGTACGTGATCTGGTTCTCGATCCTGGGCGTCGCACCGTTCTCCCTGGTGCTGCCCCACGTCGGCCTCGCCGCCACCATCGGCCTCAGCGCCGTCATCGGCGTGATTCTCGCCTCCGCCTTTTCGGCGATCCTCGTCTACGCGCAGGAGTTGGTTCCGGGCAAGGTCGGCCTGATCGCGGGACTTTTCTTCGGGCTGGCCTTCGGCATCAGCGGCATCGCGTCGGCCGCGCTGGGTCGGCTCGCCGATCGCGCCGGGATCGAATTCGTGTTCCTGGTTTGCGGATTCCTCCCGCTGCTCGGGATCATCACCGCCCTGCTGCCGAATCTGGAGAAACCGGGGGCGCAAACACGAACGGAATCACGACGCTGACGTCGACCGGTTCGCCGTCGCGGAAGGGCGTCACGAACACCCATTGCGAGGCCGCGGTGGCCGCCGCCCAGCCAAATTCCTCGCGGGTCGCGGACACGATGCGCGGCAAACGGACGCGACCGTCGCGCGAGACCACGATTTCGATCTCGGCCCTGCCACCACCGGGCGGCCCGTTCCGCAACGCGGCCGGATAAACCGGGGCCACGCGGTAAATCGGCGTCAGCCGGCTATCCAGGCCCTTGGCGGTTTCAATGCGGCCGTGCCGGGCCTCGGTCACCAGCCGCGCCACGTCCGGATCCTCGGGCAAGCCCGGGGCCGCCCCGCGCAGACGGAAGATCGCGCGCTTTTCGAGCGCCAGCGCCACCGGGACGCCCCCCCGGATCGACGGCTGAAACTGCCAGGTCTCGATCGCGGCCGCGAGGGCGCGGCCAAACTCCGGACGCGCTTCGGAGCGGACCCGGATTTCTCCGATCCGACCCGTCTCGAGCACGGTGAAGTCGGCGACCACTTCACCGCCGATGCCCTTGAGCAGGAGCGCATACGGCCAGACCGGATCAGCCAGGATCTCCGGCGTGGGCGGGAGCTTGGGGGCCTGCCCGTCGGAACCCGTGATCAGGTTGGCCGCCAGGATCTGGGCGGGGGGCGCGATCGCCTGGGCAAACGCCAGCGTGCCCTGGTAAACCGAGGCGACGGCATGGCCTTCCGCCTGCGCGGGCGCAAAGGTCCATCGGGTCAACGCCGCCAAGGCCGGTACGACGAAATCGGCATGGGAGGCCACCAGGATGCGGAAAGCCGTCTCCTTTCCGGTGGGATCGATCGCCACCGCAAAACGCACCCGCCCCGTCAGTTTTCGCTTGGCCAACGACGCGGGCACCTCACCGAGCGGCTGGAGCAGGGGCGTCGGGCCGCCCGGTTGGGGCGACCCCGCGGGGGCCGAGCCTGCGGCGCCCGAAAAGCTCGTTGCGGCCAGCGCGCCCGCAGCCGCAACGGCCCGAAGGGCGGACCCACGCCCCGCGCGCCGCGTGAGCGGGCCGAGGTTATTTGGCGGATTCATCGACGACCACATACTGGCTGCTGCCGCCTCGCCACAGACGGACCATCACCTTGGGTCCCTTGATCACCTCGCTCAGATGCACGGCTTCGTCCGCCGTGGCGACGGGGCGACGATTCAATTCCGTGACGACATCGCCCACCCTCAGGCCGGCGGACGCCGAGGCGCTCTCGGCCGCGACTTCGGTGATCACGGCACCGGTCAGGGTCGGGGGCAGGTGCAAGGCCTCGCGGACGTCGGGAGTGAGGTCGGCCACCGTCACCCCGTCCAACACGCCATTGTCCCCGCCGTCCCCCTCTCCCGCTCCGGCTCCCACCGCTTCCCCGGGCCGAACGCCCAGTTTGACCCGCACGGATTGGCTCTTGCCGTTGCGCAGGACCTCGAAGGTCACCACCCGACCGGGCGCCAGCTGGGACATCGCCTGCTGCAGCCGCCGGTTATCGATCACGGCGGCGCCGTCCGCCCGCACGATCACATCGCCATTCTTCAAACCCGCCTGGGCGGCAGGCCCGTCCGGCGTCACCTCCGCAATGAGCGCGCCCTGGCTGGCGCCAAACTGCGCCTTGAGATCGTCCGTCAAATCCTGCAATCCGACGCCGAGAAAGCCCCGGAGCACGCGCCCGTTGGCGACCAATTGTTCCGCCACGAAGCGCGCCCGATCGATCGGAATCGCGAGACCCAGTCCGGCCGCCGCCGCGTTGTCCGTCACCGTGTTGACCCCGATGACGCGTCCGCGCGCGTCGAGCAGAGGCCCGCCCGCGTCTCCGGGTGCGACCGGATCATCCGTCTGGATCAACACCTCCCCGTCGGCATTCCCCGGCGGCGTCCGGCCGAGCGCGCTGATGATGCCATGGCTCGCCACCGGCCCCTCGCCCGCGGCATCGCCCAGGGCGAGCACGAGATCGCCCGCTTCGAGCTGGTCGCTGTCTCCGAGCGTCGCTCCCCGCAGTCCGGTCGCGTCGATCTTCAGGACCGCGAGGTCGGAGGCGGCATCGCGACCGACGATCGCCGCCGGATAATCCCGCCCCGTTGCGCCCACCCGGACCTTGATTTGGTCGACCCCGTCGAGCCCGTGGCTCGTCGTCAGAATATAACCGTCCTCCGTCAGGAGGAACCCGGAGCCCAACCCGGCCCGCCGGCCGGTCCCGCTCCGCGGCGAAGCGGACGGGGCGCCGGCGCCCGCCGAGCGAGGGGAGGCGTCACCGCTCGCGGCATTCGAGCCGGTCCGGCCGCGGCGGACGGCGAAGAGGGAGACGACGGATTGGGACGGCTGCCGAATCGCGGGGCCGTAACTGCCGGGGGGCGGAGCGGCGCGATCGATGGGCGCACCATCGAATTGAAGCTGGAAGGGCGGCTTGACCACCGGCCCTCCCGCCGCGAAAAGGGAGCCCACCAGGAGGGCGCCGGCGAGGCCCGGAACGAGGCGGCGGCTCAGCCGGCCTAATGCATTTCCTTGTGCCGATCTCAACCCCCGGGCGTTCATGGATAGCTTCATTCCAGCCCAAGGACACTCCGCGGTCGAGCTCAGCCCGAATATTTCACGAGGCTCGGTCGAATCTCGCCCAACCCGCCGGGCCTAACGGGTCTCACGTTCCCGCGATGGCCTGCACGTTTCAGGTGCAGGCCGGGTCGGCCGCGGGGCGGTGGGTTCAGGCCGCGACCGAAACACCGGCCGCCGGAGGCGTCGTCCCATCGCCGCCCGCCGCGACCGGTCGCAGCTCTTCCCTCCACAACAGCCGGGACCAGGACTCCAGGCGATCCAACCCCGCTTCGATCCCGGCCGCGTCGGACCAATCCGCCTCGATCTTGTCGGGCTCGTTGACCGCGAACCGCGCCGCGGCGGCCTCAACGACGAACGCCACTCCCAGATGCACCTGGCCCACCGGATTGCTGTCGTCGTTGATGAAGCCGGCGACCCGCAGGCCCGCGACGCAGGGCAGATAAAGCTCCTCGTTGAGTTCCCGCACCATCGCGGCCAGGATCAGGTTGGTCTTCGCCGGGTCCTCGCCATCGACCGGGTTGATGTGCCCGCCAAAACCCAGCGAGAGCTTGTCGTGCAGGCGCGCCTCGCCTTGACGGGCGGTGCGGCGGTACAGGAGGTAACGGCCCCGATGGGTCACGGCGACGTAGGGAATGATCTGCTTGAACGCCGGATCGGCTTCGGCGGCCGGCCGATCGAGGAAGACGGCGTGCGCCGCGATGAGATCCATCAGCTCCGCGTCGGTCGGACGGAAGAATCCCTGCTGGAGGCAGCGCTCGATGACGGCGCGGGAAACCGCGAGGACCTGTTCGTTCATGACCGCGGATTAGGACCGAACCGAAGGCGGAAAGGAACGAAAACCCACTCCCAATCGATCAAGATTGCGCTCACCGGTTATTCACCGACTTGTGCGCAGCTACCCCGCCGCCGCGGACGCCGCACCCAGGTCGCCGGGCGGCGCCACCGCCCTCCGTCGCACCGCCGCCGTGGCCAGGAAGACGAGGAAGTTCGCGGCCAGCGCGACCAACCCGACATTGAGGTCCCGCAGCGAGGGCGGCAGGGCTGGGATCGCGTCGGCCAACGTCTGGGAGGATAAGCCGAACCAGGCCGCGATGGCCCCGCCCACCGCGATGCCGGCGAAGGCGGCGTATTTGTCGCCGCACCGCGCCGGGAAGACCGAGAAAATAAACGCCGGAAACAGCTGCGTCAGGACACTCGCCGCCAGGACCAGCAGCCCCACAAAGGGGATGTGCCGCGCGAGGACAAAGGCCGCCACCGCCACGGCAAAGAGAGGGAGCGCGATCCGCGCGACCTGCGCCTGCCTCGCCTCGGACGCCGCGGGCGCCCACGCCTCCCGGTACAGATTGCGCGAAACGATCGTGGCCGCGTTCAGCAGAATCACCGAACCCGGGACGATCGCCATCAGCACCCCCACGCCGCCCACCAGGCCCAGCCCCCATGGTGGCAGAGTCTGCTTCACCAGCCGCAAGAGCGCCAGATCCGCTTCCGCACCGTGCAGTTCCGGCAGGGTGAGAATCGCCGTAAATCCGACCAGGAACATGAGGAGAATGATGAACTGCGCCAGCGGCATCAGGCTGTTGTTCCGGCGCACGACCCGGGCGCTTCGCGAAGCGTACAGCGCCGTGAAGGTATGGGGATACATGTAATAGGCCATGCTCACCAGCAGCACGGTGGACGTGTACCACGCCGGGCCGCAACCGGGCTGCGTCAGATGCATGAAACCGGGCCGCGCCGCGGCTGCGGCCGCAAACATCGGTCGAATTCCGCCGAAATAGTGCGTCGGGAAATAAACGCCCAGCCACCCGGCCACCCCCACGATCATCCCATCCTTGAAAACGGAGATGGCGGCGCAGCCGCGAATCCCCGACACGAGAATATAGCCGACCATGACCGTCGTGCCGATCGCGACCGCCGCCCACGCCGGCAGCGCGCCGTCGGACGCCTCGGCGATGATGATCGACAGGCCCCGCAGCTGGGTCGTGAGCAGCGAAGCGAGCCCCAGCAGCGCGACCACGGAGACGACGATACCGAGGCCGCGCGACTGGTATTTCAGGGCAAAGTAGTCGGCAAATGACACGAGCCGGTGCGCCTTCGCGTACGCCCAGACCCGCGGCATCATCCAATAGCCGGCGATGTACGCGATGCAGCCGTAGCCGAGCACGAAGAAGGCCGCGACGCCTTTGCCGTAGGCCCAGCCGCTCGCCCCCAACAGGGTAAAGGTGGTGGAGTTCTCCCCGTTCAGGAGGACCAGCATCCACAGCGTCCCGAAGCCCCGGTTGCCGAGCGCCCACTGCTCGAAACCGATACTGCGACCGCGCCGGGCCAGCAGGCCCACGACCGCGGCGCCGGCGAAGAACGCGAGGATGATCGCCAGCGGCAGATTCACGCGTCGTCGCCGCGGTTATCGGGATCGCAGTGATAAATGAGCGTGAGCGCCCCCGAGGTCGCCAGGACGCAAACTCCGTTCCACAGCAGGAGGAACGGCAGATCCGCCACCAGTGGACGGACATGCTCCGAGAGATAGCCGCCCCCCAGAAACCCGGCCACCGGGATCAGCGCCAGCCAGGCCAGCTTGGGTTTCATGGGATCCGGCGCGCCGCCGCCGTGGCCCGTGCGAATGCGAAGATCATGCCGGATGGACGCGGAGCCAGTGCACGCGCCATGCCAAGCCCAACCCCGGAATTGACCGGGCGCGCCTCCGCCGGATAACCTGAACCCCTATGTCCGCATCCCCGCCCGCCGAAGTCTCGATGGACGCGCTCGTCGCACTCTGCAAACGGCGGGGCTTTATCTTCCCGTCCTCCGAAATCTACGGCGGGATCAACGGCTTCTTCGACTACGGTCCGCTCGGGGTGGAGCTGAAGAAAAACATCCGGGACTGCTGGTGGCGGGATCTGGTCCACCGCCGCGACGACATCGTCGGACTCGAGAGCTCGATCATCATGCATGCGAACGTCTGGCGGGCCTCCGGCCACGTCGACGGCTTCACGGATCCGCTGGTCGACTGCAAGGTCTCGAAGCAGCGCTACCGCGCCGACCAGCTCTTCTTCGCCCCGGTCGTCGTCGACGGCGCGACCGTGGGCTACGTCAGCGCGCTGGAGAGCGAGGACACGGCCGGAGTCCTGCAGGCCGCCGCCGAAACGCTCAAGCGCAGGCGGGCCATCCAGGGCGCGCTGGCGCCGGTCGCGCCGCGCGACCTGACCGAGGCCCGGCCCGAGGAGATCGCCCTCATCCCCTCGCCCGCGACCGGCGAACCCGGCAGCCTCACGCCGCCCCGCGCCTTCAACATGATGTTCGAGACGCACGTCGGCGCGATGCGCGACGACTCGGCCGTCGCCTACCTGCGGCCGGAGACGGCCCAGGGCATGTTCGTCGACTTCAAGGCGGTGGTGGACACGGGCCGGGTCAAGCTGCCGTTCGGCATCGCCCAGATCGGAAAGTCGTTCCGCAACGAGATCACCCCGCGCAACTTCATCTTCCGCTCGCGCGAGTTCGAGCAGATGGAGATGGAATACTTCATCCACGAGGACGCCGACTGGGCGAAGTGCCACCGCGAGTGGATCGACTGGTGCACCGGCTGGCTCCACTCCATCGGACTGCCCGCGTCCCACCTGTCCGAATACAACCATCCCGCCGCCAAGCTCGCCTTCTACTCGCGGGGCACGACGGACATCATGTTCCGCTATCCTTTCGGCGTGCAGGAACTCTGGGGCATCGCGGCGCGCGGCGACTACGACCTCAAGCAGCACGAAAAGCACAGCGGCGTGCCCCAGGTCATCTTCGACGAGGCCACCAAGAAGAAATTCACGCCGCATGTGATCGAACCCGCCGTCGGCGTCGACCGGCTCGTGCTGGCCGTGCTCTGCGCGGGTTACGCGGAAGAGGATGTCGCCGACGACAAGGGCAACGTCGAGAAGCGCACCGTGCTCCGCCTGAGCCCGCGGATCGCCCCGGTCAAGGTGGCCGTCTTCCCGCTGTTGAAGAACAAGCCGGAGCTGGTCGCCCGCGCCCGCGAACTCCACCGGAAACTGCAGCGCCGGTACGCCGTGTTCTACGACGAGTCCGGCGCGATCGGCCGCCGCTATCGCCGGCAGGACGAGATCGGGACGCCCTGGTGCGTCACGATCGACTTCGAGACCATCGAAGCCGACGGGCGCTTCACGCTCCGCGAACGCGACTCGATGCAGCAGACCCGCATCGATGAGGCGCAGCTCTTCGCTCTCCTGGATGCGAAAATCGACTGATCCCGGGATCATGACGTTCTTCGCCTCCAGCCCGACCCATCTGCGGGATGCCTCGGGCTTGCGTCATCCGCTGAACCCACCTTTGGGTCGACCGCGGTGTTCCCCGGCCCGATCCGCCTCCGCATCGCGGCCGATCATCAGACGTAAACTGCTCTGCAATGTCGGCCTATGAGCAAGCCCGGGCGCTGATTGACGCGGCCCACGCCGCCGACCCCCGGCCGGGGCCGGACGGACGACCGGCGGAGCTCGGTTACGCCGACCGCATGGAGGCCTGGGTCGCGCGCCTCGTGCCGGGTGCGCCGCCGCTCCTGCGGCTCGCCGCCCGCTGCCAGCATCTCGAACGCTGGACGGTGCCACGCGAGTCGTTCCCTCCCGGCAAGGCGGCCTATCTGGCGTGGCGGCGCTCACTCTATGTGAAGCAGGCCGAGCGCGGCCGCGCCCTCCTGCTCGCAGCCGGGGTGCCCGCCGCCGAAGCCGCGGAACTGGCCACCTGGGTTTCCAAGACGGGGCTCCGAACCAACGCCGGCACCCAGGCGCTGGAGGATGCCGCCGTCCTCGTCTTCCTCGAGAGCGAGATCGCCGCGTTCGCCGCCCAGCACGCCGACTATCCCGCCGACAAGTTCGTCGACATCCTGCGGAAGACCTGGCGCAAACTCAGCCCGGCCGCCCAATCGCTGGCGGCCGGTCTCGACTTGCCCCCGGCGATCGCGGCGCTGGTTGCCCGAGCCCAGGCCCCCGTCGTCGAACCGGCGCCGGGTCCCTGATCCGGCCAGGGACTGGCCGCGCCGGGGCCGCAGGGCCGAAGGCACGCGGATCCTATCTCCCCCGCGGTCAGCGGTGCACCAACCGCAGATCCGTCCGAAACAGCTCCAGCGCCCGCCCGCGGAACAGCATCACCTCCGTCGGCTCCGTCGCCGTGGCCGAAGCGGCCCAGTGACCGTGCTCATCGAGCTCGGCCTCATCGAGGATGGCTCCCGCCCCGACCGTCCGGTCGGGCCGGCCGGGCGCCGCCAGCAGCAGGCTGCCGCGGTGGACGTAGGCGAAGGCCCGGCAGACGTGGCCGCGCTCGAACAACGTCTCCCCGTGCTCCAAATGGAAGGCCCGCAGCACCTCGTCCGGCGGCGGGACCAGCAGGCTGATGTCCCGCGGGAAGATCAGGTCGAAGTTCCAGTCGATCAGGACGCGCAGTTTCCGCAGCAGCCCAGGCAGCTTCGCCAGGTAGATCGTGCGCCACATCAACCAGGCGAAAAAGCCGGTGAAGTGAAGGCCAAACATTTCCGCCACCGCCTGCCGTTCACCGATGGCCGCGAGCTGGCCGAGATAGCGGTAGACGAAGGGTCGCGGCGGACGCCCCTGCAGGACCGCGGCCAAATTCCCTCCGAGCAGCCGGCCCTGGCGCAGCGCGAACTGGGCGGTCTGCGGCGAGAACTTTTCCTTGCCGCGATCGTTCCAGGGCACGGCCGCGCCATCCCCGACCGCCCAAAGCCGTTCCTGGCCTTTGACCCGCAGGTTCGCCTCCGTGGGGATCCGCCCCTTGGGGGGATCGATCCCGAGCTGGCGGCAGACGTCGAGCAGCACCGGGTTGGGCGCATTGCCGATCGTGGTGATGCACGTATGGGCGTCGATGGCGGTGCCGTCGTCGAGCAACACCTTCCGCGCCGTCACCGCGGACACCTTGGTGTTCAGCCGGACCTCGACCCCGTTCTTGACGAGCACCCGCTGGGCGTAACGGCCGAGCTCGGGTCCGATGTCGCCCAAAAGTGAATCCCGGCTGTGCACCAGCACCACGCGCACCGGCGCCGCCGTCAGATGCGTGTAGAAGCGGCGGACCTGGCGAATCAGATCGATCACCTGGCCGGCCGTTTCCACCCCGGTATAGCCGCCGCCGACCACGACGAAGGTGAGCAGCCGGACCCGGGTCGTTTCGTCGTCCGTCAGATTCGCTTCCTCCAGCCGGTCGATCACAGTCGCCCGCAGCCGCAGGGCGTCGGCGACATTTTTCATCGGCAGGCCGTTGTCGCTCATGCCTGGGACGGCGTGCAGGTTGGTCACACTGCCCAAGGCCAGCGCGAGGTGGTCGAAACCCACCTCGTGATCGCGGGTGAAGACCCCTCCGTCCATCGTTAGTGTCTTCGCCGCGAGATCGATGTGCTGGATGCTCCCCTGCAGGACGGTGACACCCCGGCAGAACAGCCGCAGTGGATTGACCACGTCACCCGGCGCAAGGGACGAGCCCGCGACCTCGGCGAGCATGGGCTGAAACACCAGGATGTTCGTCTCGGCGATGAGCGCCACCCGCCGCTCGCCCTCCGCCGGGCCGAGCGCCTTGGCCAGGGCCCGGGCGCAATACGCACCGGCGAAGCCGCCGCCGGCAATCACCACATCGAACTTCAGCATGCCGAGATCGGACCGCCCGCCGCGGCCGGGGTTGCAGGATTAATCATGGCGCATCCGCTCATCCCTTCACCGCCCCGGCGGCGATGCCCTTCACGATGTGGCGCTGGAGCACGAGATAGACCAGCAGCAGCGGGACCGTCACCAGGACGATCCCGGCGAAGAGCGTTCCGTAGGCGGTGTGGTACTCCGCCGTGATCGCGAGGTTGGCCAGGCCGAGGGGCAGCGTCCGGGCCGCCCCCGCCGGATCGCCGCTCACCAGCATGAAGGCATAGAAATACTCCCGCCAGATGCCGATGCACTGGAAGATCGCCACGGTCACCAGGCCGGGGCGCGCGAGCGGCAGGAGGACCCGCCAGAAGGCTCCCGCTTCGCTGCAACCGTCGATGATCGCCGCCTCGTACAGCGAGCGGGGCAGCGCGCGGAAGAATCCCGCCAGAATGAAGATCGCAAACGGCAGCCCGTTGGCCGTGTAGACCAGGATCAGCCCGAGCCGCGAGTTCAGGAGCCCCACCGAGCGCAACTCGAAGAACAGCGGCACGATCGCGAGCTGCGCCGGAATCGTCAGCCCCGCGAGGAACAGACCGAAGACCACGCGCCCGGCGGTATGATGAAACCGGGCCAGCGCGTACGCCGCCATCGCCCCAAAGAGCACGATCAGTCCGACCGACGTGCCGGTCACGAGCACCGAATTGAGGAAATAAGCGCCAAACCGCGCCTCGCCCCAGGCGCGCGCGTAGTTCGCGGTCTGGAGGTCGCCCGCGTGAGGCAGCGCAAAGGTATCCCGGAAGATCGCCGCGTCGCCCTTGAGCGAGGAAGCGGCGACCCAGACCATCGGATAGACCACCCAAATCGCGTAGCCCAGCAGACACAGCGTCAGCGCCAGGCGCGAAAGGCGGAATCGAGCGGGGGCGGTGGTTCGCATGACGTGAGGCGTGGTCTCAGCCGTTGGGTCAGGCCTCGGCGGCCGCCTCACCGCGCACGCCGCGGAAGCACGCGGCGCTGACCGCCGCCACCAGCGCGAAGAGGACCACCGCCAGCGCCGCGGCCCGGCCGATGGCGAAATCCTTGAACATCGTCGCGACGAGCAGCGTCGCCAGCGTGTGCACGGGCGCCGTCGGCTCCTGGGACGTCAGCAACCACACCATTTCGAAGGCGTTCAATCCGCCGATCACGAGGAAAACCGCCGAAATTGCGATCACTTCGCGAATCAGCGGCAGGGTGATCGCAAAGAACTGCCGGGTCGGCGAGGCGCCGTCCAGCGCCGCGGCCTCGTAGAGCTGGGGATCGATCCCCTCCATCGCCGCGAGGTACAGGACCAGATTGAATCCGCAGGCCAGCCAGAGATAAATCGGCACCAGGGCGACGTAGAGGTGGGCCTCGGAGAGCCACGGATAGTCCGCAAAGCCGGCGAGCGAGGCGACGTGCAGGCGGCGCCCCACCCCGACGAGGACCGCGTTGACCAGTCCGCCGTGCGGCGCGTACGCGTTCATCCACAGCAGCGTCGCCGCGATCCCGCCCAGCAGATTGGGGAAGAGCACCACCGTGCGGAAGGCGCGCGCGCCCCACACGCCGCGCTGAATCAGCGCCGCGAAGAACAGCGCCAGCGGAACGATCGCCAACGCGGGGACGATCATCAGGTAGCCATTGTTGGCCAAGGCCTGCCAGAAGGGATCGGAGTCGAAGAGCAGCGATTTGAAGTTGAACCAACCCGCCCAGCGCGCCGCGCCGATTCCGTCCCAGTGCAGGAAAGCCCAGCCGAATGAGGCGGCGGCCGGCGCGAGGACGAGCGCGGCGTAGAGCCCGAAGGCCGGACCCACGAAGCCCAACGCCAAGGTCGCCCGCAAGCGGCCCAGGGTCCCATCGGGGGGAGCGGCGCGTCGGCGGCTCGGCGCAAGGCCGCGCCGTCCGGCCCTCCGTGCGGCCAACCCCGCCGCCACCGCGGCCAGCGCCGTGAGCAAGGTCGCGCCGGCGAAACCGTGGCGGTAATCGATATGGTCGGGTTCGCGCAACCGGACCCGGTCGGCCGCGCTGGCCGCCTCCAGCCGGCGCGCGAATTCGGCGGGGGTCAACGTGCCCGCCATCAGCTGGGCGGTGTCGTCCACCCGCGCCTGCCGCAGCGCGGCGGGCAGCAGCATCTGCTGGGGCATGTTGAAGGCCGCCCGGGCGTGCGCGATCAGGCGCGCCGTATCCCGCATGCGGTCCGAATAGGCGGCTATGGGCACCCCTCGCACGGCCACCGGGGCGTCGGTCTGGCGGACGAACGCCTCCGCGCGCGCGCGCGACGTCAGAAACTTCAGGAATTCGATCGTCCGTCGCTCGCGCACCGCATCGCCCGTCGCAAACACGAAGAAGCAGTCGCTCTGCGCCTGAATCGTCGTCGGGTCCGCGGCGCCCTCGGGAAAAACCGGAAAATTCATCGTCCCCACCTCCAGGCCGTCGGGCAGCTTGCCCCGCATTTCATTGAAGAACCAGGAGCCGGTCACGGTCATCGCCGCGCGCCCCTCCAAGAAGGCCAATTCGGCGCCCCCGGCCGTCTCCCCCTGCCACCCCGCCAGGACATCCTCGCGCATGATTCGCTGGACCAGCGCCGCGCTGCGCACCAGCCGCGGATCCAGCCAGGCCCCCGGCTGCAGCCCGTTGATCGCCGCCCAGCCGGCCGGCCCCGCCAGATCGTGGTAGGCCGCCCTGAACAACGTATCCGGATACAGCCAGCGCGTCCCCGGCAGACTGAGCGGCGCCACGCCGGCCGCCCGGATCCGCCCGCAGAGCGCGAAAAACTCGTCCCAGGTCCGCGGCTCGCTCCAGCCGCGCGCCCGGAACATCCCCCGGTTGTAAAACAGCGTCCAGCACGCGTACGTGAACGGGAGCCCGTACACCCGGCCCTCCATCCGCCAGGAGTCCAGCGCCCCGGGCTGGAACGTGTCGCCCCAGCGCGCGTCGCCCTCCCAATTTTGGCCCGCGAGGGCCGCCGTCAGATCGACCAGCTTGCCCGCCCGCATGAGCGCCGGCCAGAGGATGTAGGGCACGGACGCCGCATCCGGATAGTGCCCGTCGATGATCCGGACGCGCAGCTGATCCTGCACCCGCGGGTCGCCGTAGAGATGCACCGCCAGCCCGGGGCGCAGCCGCTCGAATGCCCGCGCCGTCTGCTGGTAGAAATCGATGCCGTAGCCGCCGACAAAGACGGGAATGTCGAGCTCGACCGCCCGAGCCGAAGGGACGAGGGCGCCGAGCGCGACCGCGATCCATCCCATCCACCCCACCCGTCGAAACGACACCCGCATGCGCGCGATCTAGACGCGTCGCCCTTACTTTTCAGCTACTTTCTTTCCCGTCGCCCCATCCGCCGCCGGCCCGACGGGCCCGCGCTCGCTCCGGGCCGCCAGCCGTTCGAGCGTCCCAAAGAGTCGGGCGGTCTCCGCCGCATCGAGGGTCCCATCCTCGTTGGCGTCGAAGCGCTCCAGCATCCGCCCATAGATCACCGGATTGTGTTCATGGAGGTACGCGACCGCCGCCGCCTGCTCCGCCGCGTCGAGCCGGCCTTCGCCCTTCCGGTCGAACAGCTTCACCAGCCGAAAGTACAGCCGCTGGACCGGCACGCCGCCGGTCTGCGTCTGCACCTCCATCAGATCGAGGTGGGCGGCCGCCAATTCGTTCTCATCCAGCCGTCCGTCATGATTCGTGTCGTACTTCCGCAGCAACTCCGCCTCCCGCGGGCTCAACGCCACGGGCGCCGGCGCGGCGGCCGCGAGCGGTGACACCGGCGGATCGGCCGGAGCCGCGAAGGCGCTCCCGGCGCCGCCTAGAAATAACATTGCGACCATCAGCCGGCCGCATTGAGCTAATCGGTCCATGTAGGACAGCAAGACGCCGCCGATCGGCCTGAGTTACGCAGACCCATCAAGACCCACCCCGGATGTATCAGGTCACTTTCTCCGATCAGGCGATGCGCGAGTTGAACCGGTTGGATAAACTGGAGCAACTTACAGTCATCGAGCCTATTAGCAATCTCACCCCGGCCGATTTGGAAAAGCCGCGGGAACCCCTCGGACGCTTCCGCCGCACTGGCACGGAGTATTACCGCCTCCGCGCCGGCGAACACCGGTTCTACTTTGACGTGTCCGGGGAAACGCTTCACGTCATCTATATTCTGCACAAAAACTCGCTCGAAGACTTTCTCCTGCGCAACAAGCTGCCGGTCTCCGAGCAACAGCTGGTCGAGCAGCACTCCAAATTCTGGAAGTATCTGGAGAGCCTGACCAAATGATCTTTCGCCGCCTGTCCGACGATCCGCGGGTCGACGCCGACCTGGCGGAGCGCGAGGATCCGTATAACGCCGCCCGGGCGAGCCGCATCTATTTTTGGCCGAATCTGATGACGGCCGGAAATCTGTTCTGCGGGTTCATGGCGGTCATCAATTGCATCCATGCCCGGCTCGCGGAAACGGCTTTCGACGGGCTCTACCTCGACGCGACGGCCGGCGACCATTACCGCTCCGCGGTCTGGTTCATCTTTGGGGCGGCCGCGTTTGACACGCTCGATGGCCGGCTCGCGCGCATGGGCGGTCGCGAGTCGCTCTTCGGCGCCGAATTCGACTCGCTCGCCGATGTGGTCTCGTTTGGCGTCGCACCCGCCCTGCTGATGTTCTTTCTGATCCTCGCGCCGTCGCAGGGTTTTCCCTGGTTTCGGCAAATCGGCTGGTTTGTCGGGTTCGCCTACCTCCTTTGCGCCGCCATGCGTTTGGCGCGCTTCAACGTGATCACCAATCCCTTGCTGCACCGGGGGAAAAAGGAATCGCATCGCGACTTCGTCGGTCTACCCGTCCCGGCCGCCGCCGCCACGGTCGCGTCCCT
>Ga0116230_10000338_pt1 | contig 40441 bp, 39 predicted proteins | sample S1TSphfallax_3_FD_88678 | JGI IMG/M metagenome (GOLD analysis project Ga0116230, IMG submission 88678) | Host-associated microbial communities from peat moss isolated from Minnesota, USA - S1T2_Fd - Sphagnum fallax MG | ecosystem: Host-associated > Plants > Peat moss > Unclassified | place... | reverse complement strand
GGGTCGCAAAGTTTTCTTTGTGGTATATGTCGCAAAAGTGTTGCGATGATTGTAAAGTACATTATAAATTAGCGATGGGTGGTGCACCACAAGGTGCGATGCGTGTCGCATTGCAAATATGGCAGGTTGTTTTTGCTTCGCAAACCCTTCAAGTTTTTTGTTTGGCCTTTCGCAAAAAGGCACAATATGTAGTAACTCCCAGCTTTCAACACTAAAAGGGGTAGAGGGGCGTGCTGAAGCTCTGGGATGGGACTAGGAAGAGGGACAAGCTTTAATTACTTATTTGAACATGAATCAAACCAACCAACGAGTTGGTTAATTCACCTTCTGGAGCACCTTTAGTGCTAGGACAAACCACGGGCAACCCTGGATTCATAAGACTCACCATGGCCCGGACTCAGGGGAAGCCATCACCTTCCCCCATATAGTATTCTCTGCATCTTTCTGCGGCACCTACATCCGAATGGAATTTTGTCCCAAGACTCCCAAGGAGAAGTCCCAAAACTGTCCCGATTTGGACTCCCTGGACTTTGCGAGTTCATAACTCTTTGCTCGGACCTCCGATTGGGATGAGGTCTCAAGCAAACTTGTAGCTCTCCTTGAAATCTTTCCAACGGTGCATTGCACTCCACCTGCACACATCGAGGTCGGTCAATTCCCAACTTTTAATGGTTGGTAATCAAACTGCCAATTTGACTTTTGACCCTTCTTTTTGTCATAACTTGTGTTGAAAATGTCCAAATGGCTCATGCGATGCCATTTTCCACATCTACACTTTGGTAGTTTTTCAATGATATAAAGAACGCCTCAAGGAAAGGCGTTTTGACCCCTACAATTGAACTCTGAAGTTTTGGGAGTCTTGGAGGACTCCCAAGTCCCCATTTCGGGAATGTGAATGTCATCCTCACACTCTTCCAAAAGTGGGATTGCGACAAAAACTATGTAATCCAGCTAATAATTCCTAAAACAATAATTAAGTAAATAAAAATATATTAACTAATAATTATCACAAGTAATCATTCCCTTAACATTACCCCACCTATATTTTGAATTATGCCCTAAAATTCTAGATAAAAAATGTGTTAAGAAAGCTAAATGTTTTCTTGTTTCTAATCATGTAATTAAAAACTTTGATTTGTTTATACAACAATATGTTATGTCTGTTCTACAATATGCTACAATAGTTAAACAAGATATAGATCAATTGTTAGCAGTTCGATTTATTGAATATTTAGGGGAAGCTACATGGTTGTCACCCACAATAGTAGTACCTTAGAAAAATGGTGCTAAAATTTTGTATAGATTTTAGAAAACTAAATGCAACCACAAAGAAGGATCCATACCCATTACATTTCACAAATGAATTGTTGAATACAGTTGCAGGGTACAAAGCTATTCCTTTTTAGATGGATATTCAGGATATCATCAAATTTTTATAACTCCAAAGGACATATACAAAACTACATTTATTAAAAATTGGTGGGGTTTTATACAAAAGCTGATGTCATTTAGAGCAAAAAATGGACCTCCAACATATTAAAGAGATATTACCAAAACATTCAAAGAATACTTGGACAATTTTATGAAGATATTTCTAGATGACTTTATAGTGTATAATGACATGGAAAATCATTTGTAGAAGCTCAAACTATGTTTTCAAAAATTTAGAGAATATGGCATTAGTTCGAATCCAGACAAATGTGCATTTATAATATTTTCAAGGATGATTTTGGGTTTTATTATTTCCAAAGAAGGGAAATTACCAAATCCAAATAAAATGCAAGCCATAGTAAACATACCACCACCTAGGAATCTTCAACAAATTCAAGTATTCAATGGGATGGCACAATTTTACAAATGTTTTATCAAAAAAATTGTTGATATTATGGCACCTATCACTAAATTGACCAAAAAGACATAGATTTTTCTTTGGACAAAAGAATGTTATAAGGCCTAGGAATTGATTAAACAAAAGTATATGGAAACATTGATATTGATATCACCAAATTGGTAGGTGGAATTTCATGTTCATACATATGCATCCTTGTTAGTTGTAAGGGTTATATTGTTTCAGAATGTAATAGGGAAGAGTGATCAACCAATTGTGTATGTTTCTAAGCTTTTGAACATAGCATAACAAAATTATAGCACAACAAAAAGAAAGGATTTAGTAGTGGTGTTTGGTTTGCACAAATTCATACATTATTTGTTGAGCAATAAGTTTGTCTTTTATGTAGATTGTATGGCATTGGTCTATTTAGTCAACAAACCACAAGTTTCAAGGAGAATAGCTAGACGGTTGTTATTATTCCTAGAATATGATTTCACAATAGTGTATAGGCCAAACATAACTCATCTAGTTGTAGATGCGTTGTCAAGACTATCAGATGTTATAGAACCCATAGGTGTGTTTGATTAAACCAGAGATGCCTATTTGTTTTACACAAATCTAGAAGGACTAAATGATGTCAAAGAATTTTGAAAACATGAGAAATTGAGGGCATATAATCAGTACAACAAAAATAGAGATTGGTAAGGATAGTAAAGCCTTTTACACTAAAGAATGGTGAATTGTATAGAATGGGCCAAGACAATAAACTACAAGGATGTTTGACAATAACAAAAGCACCTATGGTGATGAAAAAATTGCATGAAGGACCACTAGGAGGGCATTTTGCAATTGAAATAACGTAGAGGAAATATTGGATGCTAGATATTGGTGGCCAATTATGTACAAAGATGTGCATGATTATTGTAAATCTTGTGATGCATGTTAAAGAACGAGGGGATTAGCAACTCAAAGCCTTGCAAAATTGGTCACAAGTCTTCAAGAGGAACCATTTATGAAATGGGGTTTTAATTTATGGGGCCAATTAAACTAGCAAAAATATATACATGGAACAAATATGTTTTTTGTAGGCATAGATTATGCTACCAAGTGGGTGAAAGCAAGAGCATTAAAAACTAATATTGCAACAATCACAACAAAGTTTTTGTATGAATGCATATTCATCATGTTTAGATGTTCTTTGACTATAATCAAAGATTAAGGAGTTCATTTCAATAATGATGCCATCAAGTATTTAACAAATTGTTTTATCTTGAAACATGTGAGTTTTACAACTTATTATCCTCAAGGGAATGGATAGGTTATGTATACTTAGGACATTGTTGACCAAGTTAGTTAGTGAAAATAGAACAAATTGGGATGAACATCTATCTACAATGTTATTTTCATATAAAACTACTCGTGAAATAGCAACAAGGTATACACCATATCAATTAGTGTATCAATTATATCCATTGATGCCCACACAATACATAGTTCTAGTTGTTGGTGGAAATTAGAGAGACAATATTCCACTGAGAATTTAAATTAGCAAAATTACAAGTTGGAAAAGTTGTAGGAAGTTAGAATGCAAGCTACAAAAACTACAAGAATTCAATAGTGGAATAGAACATTACGGCGTCAATAAAAGAATCTCGCAAAACAATTTAGTTTTGGTGATTATTTTTTGTGGTTTCCAAAGGGCAATAAGTCACACCTAGGGCAGTTTATTAGGAAATGGTTTGGACCCTACATAGTATAATATGTGTTGCCCAATAACACTATGTTATTGGTAACCATTGAAAAATTTGAAACTAACCCTATGTTGGTCAATGTCAATAAGCTCAAACCTTATAAATACATGGAATTTGAAGTTCAGAAACAATAACAATAGATGCTAGTATATTGGCAAAAAAATGTAGGTGGAATTTAAGCAAAACATTTCGATACGAAGGAGGATGATCAAGATTGTAAAACATAGAAATCATAGGCGAAGAATGCTGAAGATGAAGAACAAATCCAAAATCTTGTGGTGAACACAATGTTGACTTTTAGTTTGCAGATAAGTAATAAATTCGTGAGCAATAAGTACAAAAGTGAAGAATTTGGGATCCAAATATCTAAACATGATATGTTAGGAATATCAACTAAATTAGCAACAATATTCGCCCAATCCTCAAGTGTATTCGTGTAATCAACAAATGTGTTGCCACAATTAGTAGAAAAATCAGTACAATCAATTAATGAGTTGACACAGTCAGCAAAGAAATTAACAAAGTCAACAGAAGGTGTACATGGCGAACGAGGTGGAGTCAATATTATTGATGAAGGGAGATTAAATATGTGGAGTAATTGGAAGATGAGATATGTGACATCCATTCATAATGATGACATGAAGTGCTTCCATGTGGCAATACAAGAAATAGATAAACTTCTAATGATGGGTCGTATTAATTTCGAGGATCATGCATTAATTAAAAGATGGTGGGCATGTAATAATATGAATGCAATGGGCAAGATGTTAAAGGACAAAAAAAAGGGGGTAATCGTCAAAAGCAATTTGCATTTGTTGTTGGAAGTTGTATGCGTTTTTTAAGTTTTGGAGTTCACAATAGCATGAATGCAAAAAGTGCCATTGAAAAACTATAAAGAACAACAAGGGAAAAGGAAGCGCAAAGGAGTGAACATAGACGAAGACAAGAGGAAGCAAAATTGTTGAAAAGAATAAAATTAGAAAAGGAGTTGAGAAGAGCAAGAGAGAGGGCATGTTGAATATTCAACCATTGGCTATAAGGTTGCCATCACATTCATCATCATCTTTGAAATGTGCAAAAGGGAAGGTGTATACAGAAAAGATATAGTTTGGGCAGATGATAATTCAAGACATAGATATAACTGGAACATTTGCAGTTGAATTTTAAAGCAAAAGCAAACGACATTAGCTTCCAAAATAGCAAATAAGACCAGGAGCTACATCAATAGAACCTATGTTCATTGAAGAATCAAGGGAAGATGACGCTATGGAGTAGCATTTTGTGGAGGCACAAATGATGCAAAAGGACTCAAAGGAGGATAATGTTGTTACAATGAAACAATAGCTATCCACAAAAGTGTAGGTGGAAATACAACAAGACACAAAGGTGCAAGTGATGGTGGAAGCACAACAAAGGGCAATGGAGATGGAGCGGTGAAAATTAAAAACTATAGTGAGGAGAAGACATGTAATATTAAACAAAATTACACTTTTGGAGAAAGGTATTAAAATTCTAGACCTTGAGTGCTTTATGTGGACACATATGAAACAAAATTATGACAAACATGTTGAGCAAAGGGAGAATTGGAGAACTGGAAGGATATTGCTAAGGAAGAAGAATGGGCTTATAAAGTAGGGTTGGTTACATTATTTATGATGGGTTGGGAAGCATTGGAACTTGCTATTATGTTAAAATTTCTAAATACATTTGTGATCAAAGGCACAAATATTTACTTTGGGTATAAGGATAAGGTGCATGTCATTAACAAACAACTAATTATATCTTTGGAATGTGTGCAGAAAGGTATAGAAGACTTGAAAGGGCGAGTCAATAAGACACTAATAGTTTAGGCATTATAGGGTTGTAGACTTGCACATGCAAATTCATTTGTAGGTCAATGGAATACAAAGAGTTTAGGTTTGCCATATTCTATCAAATATCCAGCCATAATATCTATCGTCTATAAAAGGGAAAAGGTTTAGAATTTTAGCAACAAGAATGCCATAACATTAATGAGGACAAAAAAAAAACCAGGAGGTAGATTGGGCACAAATTATGTAGTGAGTTAAATCAATGGTATAAGTATGTCAAGAAGAATAAAAGGAATAAGAAGGATACTTGTCAATCTACATTGGTATTAACAAATATATTTCACTATTTGTTTGTGCATCAAAAGGAGAATCCACAAAAACCACCAACCAAGGTTAAAAGAACTAGGAAGAGATGCAAACAACATTGGAGAACAAAAAGAAAGTTATAGCAAATTCTCCAATAAGTGTTCTTAAAAGGAATAACAAAGTTGAGGAAGGAGGAACCTTAAGTTTAGGAATGGAAAGGGAATAGGAAAGCATGAATTTGAGGGCACAAAAAATGATGAAGGGTAGAGTGGAACCATTTGTAGTGCCAACAATGGCACATGCAACTAGACAAATTGAAAAAATACCATAGATGCCAACTCCACAAGAAACACAACTAAGGGAGTAGAGGCAAGAGATACCATAGATTACATCTCCACATGAAAAAAAACTAAGGGAGCAAAGCCAAGAAGTTAAGAGGGAACATGACACAAGGTTTTTAGAGGGTGAAAAGCCTTTACACTTGGATGCAAATGTATATGAAGATTGGATGGAGACCAATGCAAGTTCATAACATTTGCAACATTTGGAACAACATTTGTAACAACAATAATAATATACATAAGAAGGTCTACATGCCACTGAACTGTAGAAGGAAAGAGTGGCGACACAATCTGTTTTTGAAGAGTTTAAACTAGTAGAACTAAAAGTACCACCGAGTAGACCAAAATTTGCAAAAGGATTCCCAATTGAATTTGAATTGGGGAAAATAATGGTGCAGGAGTTGGGATCATCTGCAAAAAGGATTTAAAGATCCTAGAACACAAACAAGTACACCAAAGTTTATGGAGGAGGTAGATGTAGACGTAATGAAATTAAATAAGGTAGTTGAGTTATTTTAAACCACGGTAATTATGAATCTAAATATGGGGAATTTGACTTTGGAAATGATTACTATGAAAAACAAATTGGCTATAGGGGAGAAGGAGAAGGCAATGTTATGAGAGGAATTGGATAAGGAGAAAAAAATTCAGAAAGGATATAAGCATAATGTGGAAATCTGGAGGAAGAACATGGTAGAGGTTGAACAAAAGATTAAAGTGTTCATTAAGAAACTACAAGATGATAATGAAGAGTTCAAAAGTAGCACATACCTTGATGAGGATGAAGAATAAAATGAAGGATTTTGAATTAGAGTCTGAGAAATGGTGAGAGGTTGTAGAGGAATATCTTACAAAGGAGTTGCAAACAAATTTGGCTCAACATGGAACTGATGAAAATATTATAAGGTATAAGTTGGAAGCTTATCAAAAGAATTTTCTAGAGTTTATCTATGGTAGTTCAATAAGTATAGAGGTGTTGAGCCATGATGAAGAGAATAAAGCAGGGCCTGATGGAACATCACAGGAGGAGGAAATGCAGACTGAGGAACCACAAGATCTTAGAAGTGGAATAGTTTAGGAGGAGGAGGTACAACTAGAAAAACCACAAGACCTTAAAGGGGAGTCAAGAATAAAAAGAACCACAAATATTTCAGGAATAAGAAAAGGTGGAGGTTATTTTAGCAACAAAAACGATGGACATAAAATTGTAAAACTAAATTAGTGGGGGAAGATATTAAAATTGCTGAATCAGAAGTAGATGTAGAACCATTGGTTCTTATATAGTTGAGATTACAAAACTATAATAGGGAAGACAAATGTTTGGAAGATATATGATACTTTCATTTCATTTCAATCATTTTACAAGGATTTTAGGGATGGAATCCAAAGTATAGAGGGGGTAATGGTAAGTGGGTAGGATGAGTACATGATTTTGGATGAATAAGGCAAGTAAAATACATATTGATCATGAGAACTTTGTTAGTTTGAATTTTGAATTTTTGTTGTTTTGATCATGGTGATGTGACTTGGGACTATTGAAAAGGATCGAGTTTTGGAAGACATAATAACTTTTTTAGACAAAGAATTTTGAGGAAGATTAGGAGGAGCTATAGGTATTTGTTAATAAAAAACCACATATTCTATTTGGATAAACTACAAATTTTACTTATTTTGGGGATTTTTTTCAACAAAACATGGGATTTTGTTGTATTTTGATTCAAATTTTACAATAATACATATATGCATAAACTTTTACAATGAATGATATGTTCATATTGTTGTGTGAATTGTTTATAACATTAACATATGATGAAATGAATTGTAATTTTGTTTTTGGAGTTTTTTATAATGTATTATGAAGGGCAAATTCTGGTTGGATGAAATAACCATGAATCTAGTGTTTCAGAGAATGGTAGTGTTAAAAATGTGGAGAATTAAAGCGGAAACAATGAATATATGCATGTGAAATGCAAATTTGTTATTGTAGTAGAGTGAGATATTATGTAGGAACTAAATTTCATGTTTACCATATGAACTTCAAAGAAATTTGGAGCAATCTTTGCAAGATGATGGATCATCCAACTTGGTAAACCAACCAAATGCAGAAGTTCTTAAGTTGTTAGGTAAAGGTCCATAACATCTAAAACTTGCAACTTGTTTATAATTGAAAGTCAACCAAATTTTACAACTAAGTTACAACTAAATGTGCCATTATGGTTTCAATACATAACTATTACTTGTCCACTATTTTGGAACTAGAATGTGCAATTCATCTAGAATTAGTTGTCAACTATGCAACAATTTATACTATTAAAAAATTTATAGATTGTGCAATTTGTTGAAAGTGTAAATGCATGCCTTCAATTAGATTGGAATGGTGTATTAAAGTGTTTATGAGTATGTACATATAGATATCATTGCTTATACACTTCAAACTTATCTAGACTAAATTATTAAATGTTTCATTGATATAAGCCAATTCCTTTATTGAATTAAATTATTTAAATAAATAAAGTTTAAATAATGTAATAAATATTATAGTCTTATTTTTTTGTGATTGATATTTGATTTTTGTGTTAATAATATTTCACTACATTGGAATTCACAATATTATGTTGGCATACATACATATCAAACCACAAAATTTCATGAAAGGTGAAAATCTATTTTGATTTGAAATTAAAAACAATGTGTAAATTTTATTAAACATTCAATAAAGGTGAATATGTCTTTATATACCTCAATGTCTTCTACTCAAATTCAAGTATATTATTTAATATTTCATAATGAATTATTTGTAACTACTTTTTAATTAGTAATTAATAAGTAATATACATAATTAACAATAATTAATTAATTAAATTAAATAATAAACTATTCATATGGATTCATTATTCAAAATTGGTTAATTAAATAAATAAATATTTAAATAAATAAATAAATAAATAATTGTAATTAAAATTTATTTATTTATTTAAATATTTTTAATTATTTAATTAATTAAATTATTTAATTATTTAACAACTAATTACTTAAACTCAATAACTAATTATATAAATTTAATTGATTTACTCAAATAATTTTAGATAACAAACTTTGTTAATGTGGTTGATAATTATTGAATTTTATTTGAATTTAGATCATCAATTATCAACATAATTTATATGACACTTATTTTGATAATTAATTATTTGAATTAATTAACTAACTTATTATCTGAATTATATTAATTATTTCGTATAATCAATCTAAATAATTAATTATCATACATTTAATTCAAATAATTAATTTCCATATAATTTTTTCAGATGATTAATTATAATTTTCAAATCAATTAAAAATTTAAAATAAAGTAGAAAGCATGTGGGAATTTGTTTTTTGTAGTTACAACTTAATTGCAACTAAGGATTTAACCCATATGCTTTGTCTTCAATATCTTGTTTCATGAACTATATATAAAGGAGGTGTCTCCTCTTGCATTCTCACATTAAAATACATGTGTCATGTTGGGATGAACTCATAAAAGTTTAACCCTAAAGGCAAAACACATAACAAATTAAAAAACTTATGTGACTATTTTTTAGTTCACCTACTCTTCCAATATTTTATTTTCTTACCTACCTACTTGCCTACCTAAACAAGTAGGCCCTACTTTTCTACCTACCTAAATAGTAAGTAAGTAGTTAGGTAAGTAGATAGGTTGGAGATATATCAACTTACCTACCTATGGCTATGTATCAACCTACTTAGGTACATATATATATGTTTCCAAAATTCAATAATATACCATGTGGTAACTTTTGATCATGCAACATTTCATAATCCAAGACCATCTAAAATGAATAATCATACCAAATGATGGATATCAATATTTCAAAAAAATCACAAAAAATCTTTATAATGCCACGTGTTAACTTTTGATGGAGGGATGAAAATGATGTCAACATGACATTATGATTGTAGTCATAGGGGAGTTGCATAATGGTTGAGAAGGAGTTGTTGCGACAAAATTATAATGGAGTTGTAATGAGTTACACCATATATACAATGAGTTGTAACTTTTGCAACTTGTTTGATAGCATATAAATATAGTGAGTTGCAAATGTTCGATGCAATTCAAAAATTGAGTTGCAAGGCCAATTGCAAAACATCCCTTTTCTCATAATGATAAGCCAAAAGCATGATAAGAAAATTAATGTTATACTATGAGAGAATACATGCATGCCCAAAAGGATGTGTTTTGTTTCAAAATTATCTAGATGGGGCAACCACTTTCGCAACTTGTGGGTCAACATGATACAAAAATGTTGAAGGAAAAAAACTACCAATGAAAGTGGTTAGGTGGTTTCCTTTGAAGCTGCAACAAAATAGGATGTTTCAATGTAGTACCTTGTCAAAGTTAATGACATGGCATAGTCATAATACTTCACAAGATGGCTTAGTTAGGCATGTATTTGATAGTCAGGCTTGAAAACATATAGATGAAACACGGCCAAAATTTGCAAATGAACCACAAAATGTTCGTTTAGGTTTAGGAATTGATGGAGTTAACCTTTATTCTTCTAAAAATTTGTGTTGGTCAACATGGCCAGTGAATGGTCTATGTTATAATTTGCTTCCTTGGTTCACAACAAAAAGAAATTTCACTAATGCTTTTATTGTTCATACCCAATAGAGAATCACCATGCAATGCAAATGCAAATGTGTATTTAACACCTATAATAAAAAAATTACAAGAGTTTTGGGTGGGAATAGATGTGTTGCAACCATTGGGAGAATGTCACTTTCTACTATGAGCTATGGTCATATTGACCATGCATGATTTTCCAACATATGGCTTGTTATCAAGGTGTCAAACAAAAGGATGAGAAGGTTGCCCTATTTGTGGACCACATGTTGATTCATGATACTTTCGCATATTGGGGAAGACTACGTATCAAGGGCATCATAGGTACCTTCCATGAAACCACCCATATTGATGTAATGCAATGCAATTTAATGGGAAGGTGGAAAGGTCTCCAAGGTCCTTGCCCATAACACCTATCAAAACTTTCATAAATGTAATGTTCTCATTAAGGGGTATGAAACGGGCATGTCCTTGAGATTTACCATGTTGGGAAATAAGTAACAAAAGTTTTACTTGTATCTAATGTTTATATTCAAGTTATTCCCCTTATCTTATGAATAATAGGCTAACATTAATTAGGTTAGTGGAATGCACACACATTTTTTCACAAATAATACATATTTCATTCATCAATGATGTACTGGGAAATAATGAAATCACTTAATTGATTCATTTGTTAATTATTTGCATGTCATCATAGAATTCATTATGTGCTATGCATAAGTTAGTATTTAATTTAATACCGTTCTATTCTTGTGAAAGTTGAATTTGGGAGGAAATGACATATGAACTCAAAATAATTCATATGGGTCTAAATAGGTCTTTATAAGTGTAGTGTAGAAATTTTGTGCAAAGGGGTTATCAAACTATATTGATATAGTTGTTTTAGGATTTGTTTAGTGTGCATTTTGATGTATTATGATCAACACATAGCTTTCATGTTGCATGGTTTCAAGATTTGTCACCTCCTTGATCCAATGCATTGTAAAAGGAATTTATGCATGAACATCCTCAAGTGGATTTTTGGCAAGAAGGGCAAAAGGACATGGAGATGGAAAGGATTAAAGATCATTTGTGGATTAGACATGATCCACATAATCCCAATTGATTGGTCAAACCATGGGTGTTCTATGTTATGAGCCTTGAAGACCAAAAAAAGTTTTTGGAAACCTTGGCAACAATCAAATTCCCTCATGGATTTATAGGATATATTCAAAAAAATATCATAGAAAATAAATGGGGGTGCATGAAATTACATGACTTCCATGTCTTCATGCAACAAATTTTACATGTTTGCTTTTGTCATAAGATGTATGATCAACCACAGATTGTAGTATGCTGAATATTCCAATGAATATGTGCAAAAATATAGTCCATCCACATGACATTCAATCCTTACAAAATGATGCATCTATAATTTTGTGTTTGCTTGAAATGGTTTTTCCCCTTGGTTTTTTTTATGTCATGATGCACTTAGTGGTGCACCTTGTGGATAAAATGGCCATGTGTGGTCTTGTGCACACAAGGTGGTTATATCCATTTGACCAATTCATGAAAAATTTGAAAGGGTACATTAAAAATTGTGTGTGACTAGAAGGGTGTATGGTCGAAGGATACATTAAAGATGAAGTGTTGGGGTTTTGACTTGAATACACTACCCAATTTAATGTTACCAAACAATGGGTATGGGATGAAAATGAAGATGTTAAAGGGGTAGGATGCTTACATGGTTTTGGATGAACAAGACATTTAGGATAGGGATTGATCATGGAACATTGTAGGTTTGAATTCTGAATTCTTGTTGGTTTTGAATCATGATGTGACTTGGGACTATTCAAAGACGAGAGTTTTAGGGATTTTTTTTTCATTTTTAGACATGCAATTTTAGGAAAGTAAGAATAGATGTAGGTAATTTGTAATAAAAAACCACAAATTTTATTTTTGATATACCACAATTTTTATTTGTTGTTTTGATTTCATTTCAACAAAAAATGGAATTTTTTTGTAATAATTATTGAGTTTTTAGTAAACAAAGACGTACAAACTTCTATAGTGATTTCCATATTGTTGTGTGAATTTTTTGTAGTATAAAAAATGTAATGAAATGAATTGTAATCTTGTTTTGAGATTTTTCTACATTGTATTCTGAAGTGCATATTTTGGTTATATGAAATAACCATGAATGTAGTGTTTTAATGAATTGTAGAGTCAAGTGTGTTTAGAATCAAGGCAAAAATTATGAATGTGTGCATATTGTAGTGAAAATTAGTTGCTACAATACCGTGGAATAATTTATAGGTATTAAATTCATTTTTAACATTTGGCGACCATCTTGTGGGGAATTTTTTTTTGGTTTTTTTTACAATAACAAGAGTGTTTTGTACATTCGCCTATTGTTGTACTATAGATGAAAATGTTTAGATGAATGGTTTTGGTTTTCAATTCAAAATTTAAAAGGGTATGTTAGAAAGTATAGAAGGTCTAAGTGATTAACATTGTAAGGATTGCAAAATGCTCTACATATTCTGAAGACAAAAGATTGTGAAACAAGATGAATGAATGGTGACCCATAGTTTATAGTGACAATTGGACTTGGAGGCAAATCATCCAGTCATTGAAAGACAAACAAAAGATAATCTTGAAAATGGAAAGGAGTATGTAGGGCTTACAAAAACCCCATATTGAAATCTAATGTTGGACATACAAGTTTTGAGATCGTAGGAAAGACCTAAAAGGCACAGCTCATTTCTACCACAAGAGGTGGTATGACATGAAATATGGACTGGGGGTTTTCAGAGAAGGCACATTTATAAACGACAATCTCCACGGAAAGAGATGTAGTCGACTACTCACCTAAACGAGTGGGTGCAATATACTTCTCAATCACAATCTATGGACAAAGCAAAGACTTTTGCAATAGTTGATCAATTACAAGAAATCTCAAGTCCAAAGTTGGTGACTAGCTAAAGAAGGGATATTATAGGAGGTATATAACCCAAGTTTATGTATCAGTCTACAGCTCCAAATTACTATGAACTAATGGAAGACTAGGAGGTGGAAGAAAACACCAACATCGATGTGCTTGAAGAGATTAAGGAAAATTATCTACAATCCTTTAAATATGCAGAGGCACAAGTGAATGTGTTGGATGAAGTACCACAGTCATACTCACACCAAGGAAACCTAAAGTTGGATCAAATAAGGTATATAACTGAAATACGGGATCATGAATATGTGGATTCAAAGTTAGTCAAATTATTTTCAAGAATTTATGCATTATGTGACGAAAGAAGGAGATGTAATTATGGATTGTACTTTTGTGCCTTTCCACGTCATAGTAGGTATTATTAAACATGTGGAATCACAAAATGTGGCAATAGCATTCATGGATCACCCATAGGAACAAAAACCAAGAATTCTTAAGTAGTCCAAAACAAACTGAGAGGCATAAAGTTGGGAAGTCAATTAGGACTACAAAGTTGATAGATTCATCCATTTATTCAAATTAGGATAAAAAAATTAGAGGTGGATTCACATCCACATTTTGCACCATAAAGGCTACCAATGGGTAACCACAAAATGGAACATTGTTGGACTTGAATCAACATAACTTCACTAAGAGTGTTAGAAACAACAATTACTAAAACTCAAAGACAACATGCTAGAATAGAGGTTATTCAATCTGACACGCTCCTAAGCTCCTTAATAGCCTCAAATGTGGGTCTGAAGCGAAAACAACGGAAGAGTAAGGAGCTAGGGCACACTCCCTGGTTTGTAACATTTTAAGGGTAGAGGGGCATGCTGGAGCTCCGGGATGGGACTAGGAAGATCGATAAGCAATTTACTTACTCAGATGACCTGCACAAACCAAATAACAAGTTGGTGACTGCATAGTTGGAACACTTTTGGTGCTAGGATGAACCACGGGCAAACTTGAATTCACAAGACTCACCATAACCTAGACTTGGGGGAAACCACCACCCTCCCCCTTATAGTATACACTATGCTTGGCCATGGGACTAACACCCAAATGTCATTTTGTCTCAAGACTCCTAAGTGCGAGTCCTAAAATTTTCACAACTGGGACTCTCACAACTTTGAGGGCCCATAACTTTGCATGTAGACCTCCGATTGAGATAAGGTCTAAAGAAAATTTGTAGACCTTGTCGAGAGCTTTCTAACAGTATGTTGCACGCCACTTGCACACAAGGAAATCGGGGAGATTCCTGAGTTTTAGTGGTTGGGAGTTGAATTGGTAATTTGACCTTCTGCCCTTCTTTTGGCCATAACTTGTGCTTGAAATGTCCAAATGGGTCATGCGAGCCCATTTTAGACATACAAGTTCCAAGAGATTTCTCATGATATAAAGAACTCCTCAATCCATTGGGTTTATACCCTTGTAATTGTTCTTTGAAGATTCGGGAGTCCACCGGGACTCTAACTCCCAAAGTGGGAGCTCCCTTGGGAGCGTGAGGGTTCATTCCCTCACACTCTTCTACACTCTCGAGAGCATGACTCCCAAGCTTCCTCTTAGCCCGCACCCCTACAAGCCATTGCTTTGGTCGTGAGCCCAAGGCTAGGGTTGCAACACAATCATTTAATGCGGTCATAACAACCACAAAAGTGGAAACGATTATTGCGCCTAACACAAATGTTGTTAGAAGGGGGGAGTTATTGGATTTGCAAATAATTTGGGTCATGGATCAATGGATTTTTGAGGGGAAGGAATTTGAATAAAAGTTCAAAACTATCGATGGCAAATATTGGAGTTATTGGGACACCACGAATGGTGTCTATTAATCCAATAATGACTATTCATGTACACAAAACTACAAACAAACCACTAATGAGCTCGATAATTACTAAATGGTACAAAAATACAAATGTTGAAAATCCAAAAGGAGGGTATCGAAATCCATTTGTCACAACTGAGGGAATTCCTGACCACAAAAAGGTCATCATGTTAAGCCAAACATGGTAGCTTTTAAATATCCTGATTTTTAAAAAAAATGTTGACCCAAATTTTAATGTAAGAGTGTTCAATTTTGCAGTGAAGGCAAATGCATAAACTTTTGAAAAATATATCATCAACACGTTTAGTTATATGCTAAGAAATATGACATTTAATTGGTGCCATAATCACGTGTCAAAATTTCTTAACTGTATTTTTTTGGAGCGTACATAAACATTTTGCAAATGTCATCAAAAGACTCATAACAATGAGCAAATATACATGGAGCTAAAGAATATGAAAAAGGAGAAGATTTAGAAGGTGGAGGTTTATTATGAGTGGATTCAAAAATTGGTTCATGGTTTATAAGTACCAACCATAAATAGTTTCTTGATTATTGTGTTTATAGTGGGCTTACAATCATATCTCATAAATTGTGACAATAGGGATGAAGTAGTTGACACTCCAACAACATAAAGAGGTAGTGATGTTGTGAAGAAATAATGACTATTGCCGAAGTAAGGAATGCATTATCAATACTATAGAGTACAAAATAAACAACACTAGCAAAAACACAGAGTAATACAAAGAAGACTGACAAGTTTTGCATAAGTTGTGGAATGATTAATCACAATGTGGAAACATGTAAAAAAAGGAGCAAACTATAATGGTAACTACAAAAGTAGCCCAACAGAGTCAAAACTACAAAAGACATCTTTGTATGCATGCCACATCTATGGTTTGAATGGACATGAAATGACAAATTGTCCGAAGTTTACTGAGATGCAAAAGATGTTTCATGGGAAATTTGTGACACGAGCAAAGGTTCGACATGTTGCTAAGACAAACAATTATTGCAAACGTGATTGGTGGATGTTAATGTTTAAATAATAAGTAAAACAACTGAAGGAACATGTGTTCAAGGATAGAAAGCCAAGGAAAGCAAAAAGTGATGTTGACTTGGAAAGAAAAGAACGGTTGAAGAAGTCAATCGTCGAGACAATTCAACAAATTCAAAAAACACAAACCCATGCATAAAGGTCATCCACATCCATGGAGGGATGGAGCACAACTTGACCGAATATGCCAAATATTACTATTGTGGAGGCATGAAATCTTAAGAGGTAGTAAATTCACAAGAAAATTTGATTATAATAGAAGAGAGTTTTTTTAACATTGGAAAGCAAATGCTAGAAACAAGTTATAGTTTGGACTTGGGACAATTGCTTTAAATTAGTGGGTGCCTGTGACCTTCAGACACTGTGAAGTCACATGGTTCCCCATCCATGTCCTGAAAATCATGTGCCAAAAAAATTCTAGGTCCTGGATCATGTGAAGCCCCCTGTGTGAAATCTAGGTCCCAAAATTGAGATCCCAAGTCTTGAAAACCATGTCCTGAAAAACATATCCTAAAATTTCCCAGGCCCCAAAGTTGAGATCCCAAGTCTTGAAAACCATGTCCTGAAAACCATATCCTAAAATTTCCCAAGCCCCAAAGTTGAGATCCCAAGTCCTGAAAACCATGTCCTGAAAACCATATTCTAAAATTTCCCAGGCCCCAAAGTTGAGATCCCAAGTCCTGAAAACCATATCCTAAAATTTCCCAGGTCTTTTTGGGTCTTGGAAACCCGGAGTGCAAACTCCAGGTCTCTAAAAACTGAGGATCCCACGTCCTGAAAATCATGTCCAAAAAATTTCCAGGTTTGGGTCTTGGAAACCCACACCGTGTATGTCCCAAAACTGAAATCTCACGTCCTGAAAATCATATCCTTAAAAATTCCATGTCTAGGTTTTGGTGAACCCCCCCAGTGCAAGCAAACTCCAGGTGGCCAAAAACTGAGACAGTTAAGAACGCCCTGTTCAGTGTGTTCAAATGAGTTATTTATGGGGAACGGACAGTGACTGGAAGAATCTTCCAGGCACTACCCACACAGACAGACACTGTTGCTTTAATATATAAGATAGCTTCTAAGTTAAATAGATATCTCTAGTAGAAGCTAAAACAAAAAAAAACTCACAATTTAAATAGAACAACCATAGAAAAAGAAGTTGTCTTTTAGTACCAAACGTAAGGACAATTGTTGTAGAAAAGATAACCATATGACAATTATTCAAATACATATTGGGAAGAATACAATAGAGGATGTGTTGTTGGATGGAGGTTCTGGAATTAATATCATCACATGATAGTTGATATTGAGGTTGGGGCTTCCAAAGCTTAAACCTACACGATATACTTTTGAAGATGGTAGATCAAACAACCACAAAACTAGTGGGTTTGATTAGATATCTAAAGATGTATGTTCACAACATTCCTTACATAACTATATCTATAGTACTTCAAAACAGTGTGGTAGATTCTAATTATTCCATGTTGTTGGGGAGACCATGGTTGAAGGATGCTAAAGTCGCACATGATTGGGAAATTAACATTGTTACCATACAAGGAAATGGGACGTTCAAAACAATTACAATCACCAAGCACTTGGGAGGTGAAGTAAAAAAACAAGAAATGTTATTATGTTACAATTATCATAATGGTATCATAGATGAAGAAGATATCATCTTTGCTACAAAGCCAGAATTATTCTCAATAGGAACAATACATAATTGAATTGGATATTATTATACTATTAACACATCAGGCCATGTACAAATTAAATCCAAACTATGCTACAATAATTAAACAAAATATAGACAAGTTGTTAGCAACTAGATTCATTCAATCTACAGAGGAGGCTACATGCCCATAATAATTATACCCGATAAGAATGGGAATTTATATAGATTTCAAGAAACTAAATGCAACCACAAAAAAGGATCCATACCCATTACCTTTTACATCTAAGTGTTGAACACAGTAGTAGGGTAAAAGGCGTATTTTTTCTTAGATGGACATTCAAGAAATCATCAAATCTTTATAGCTCCAAAAGAGAGATACAAGACTACATTTGTTACATACTAAGGGGGCTTTTATATGGAAGGTGATTTCGTTTGGAGTTTAAAATGGGCCTCTAACATATCAGAAAGTTATTACCAAACGATTCAAAAAATATTTGGACAATTTTATGAAGATATTTTTGGATGACTTTATAGTGTATCACATGGAGAGTCATTTGTAAAAACTCAGACTATGTTTTCAAAAGTGTAGAGAATATGGAATTAGTCTAAATCCAGACAAATGTGCATTTATGGTATTTTCAAGGATGATATTGGGTTTTATTGTTTCCAAATAAGGGAAGCTACCATATCCAAAAAAAATACAAGTAATAGTAAACATGCCACCACTTTAAAATCCACAGCAAATTCAAGTATTCAATGGGATGACATAGTTTTATAGATGTTATATCAAAAACTTTGCTACTATTATGACAACTATCACTAAACTGACCAAACACTACTATAAAAGTTAAGCCACATGGCATCTAAACATTGGCCACCTAGGCTATGCCATGTGGCATTTAAACATTGGCCACTAGGTTATGCCATGTGGATAGAACCTAAGCAACCCATGTTAGACCTAAAATTAGATACCTACAATTTAGGTCCCTATGTCTAAGAACCTACAACTTAAACTCCTAGGCCTACATCTAGGAGCCTATAACTAACAACTAGGTATAAAAGCTTAAAGTAAGCTAGGGCAACTTAAGCTATGACCTTTCCTAGATTTAAATGTACACCACTTAGATTAAACCTACACTTAGATGACCTAGGTAAGAAAATACTATTTCATTTTGAATTTGGCTTTTAAGGTTGCACCTTTTCAATTAACTCATCCCAAGTGGCCTTCTTTTTAAAAATACTTCTTATGTCTTGGATGTTTACAATGCATCTATTTACATTGCTCATCATTTGGAAAGGATGACAAACAATATGGGACAAACTTTTAGGAGGGAGAAACATTTTCATCTCCACACAACACTATTCTTAAACAACCATGTAAGATATATAATTTAAGTAAATAAATAAATAAATACGTAGGTAAATATGTATGTTAATTAAGTTAAAATTGAATTTAGTAATAGTTAATATCTAGTTATAATCAATAATTACAACCATATTATAAATCCTTGAATTGTATAAAATATGAAAACAATTATAATGTATTATATTGTTGATTGATAATTACAACCAAATTATAATTAATCCTCACAAATTTGACCTAATTCATTATATATTATCAACAATGTATTTGTAATAATTGATATTCTAAACTATTTAATTACACATTCATTAGTGTATTTTAGGTAAATAATTATTTAATCAACTAATAATTTATCATGGGTATATATATGGTTTACCCTAGCTTACATAACTAGGTTACCTATAGACTAAAATATAGGTAAAAAGGTGGAGTATAGATAGGGTATGTATAAATAAATACACCTACATATAAGTCACTGATATTTAGGTTATTTAACCACATACTTACAGTACATAAGCTAAATAAGTGGCCAATTTAATCCATGAAAAATTAATTATTGCAAAATTAATGATTGGTAAAATAATGTTTAAACCAACCACAACTACAATAATTATGGCTAAATTAACAAATGAATAAATATTTTATGGCTAAACCAACCATGGTTAAACTAACTAATGAATAAATATTTTATGATTAAACTAAAAATGATTAAATTAACCACAAATAAAATAAATATTGCCAAATTAACTAAAGAATAAATAATTTATGGTTAAACCAACTATGGCTAAACTAAAAATGGTTCAATTAACCAATGAATAAATAATTTATGGCTAAACCAACTATGCATAAATTAATTATGGCTAAAATAAATATGAATGAAATAATTATGGCTGAAATCAAAATGGTTAAAAGATTTATGACAAAATTAACCATAGTTAAACTAGATATGGTTAAACTAGCTATGAGTAAATAATTTTGGCTAAACGAACCATTAATAAAGTTAATATGGCTCAACTAATTATTGAATAAATAAAATTTGGCAAAACCAATTCTGGAAACATTAATTATGACTAATATAAGCACAAATGAAATAATTATGGCTAAAATCAAAATGGTTAAAAAAGTTATGGTAAAACCAACCATGGTTAAATTACTAACCATGAGTAAAAGAATTTGACTAAAATAAATATGAATGAAATAATTATGGCTAAAATAAAAGTGTTTAAAAAAAATATGGCAAAACCAACCATGGCTAAATTAACAATAATTTTGAATTGATTATGGGTCTATTGATTATAGTTAAATTTATTAGGGTAAAATAATAATATGCTAAAAATAAATTTAGTTAATTTAGTTATGCTTATAGTAACCATGGTTAAAACATGTACAACTAAACAAACTATGGTGAATTGAACATGATTAAATTGACCATGGTTTGACTAGTTATAGTTAATTTTAGTTTTAATTAGTTTTTTCATAAGTAGTTGAACCATAATCAATTTCAATATAGTCAATTTAACCATAATTAGATAAACCATATATATGATTAGTTTAATCATTGTTAATTTGGTCATGATTCATTTAGTTATGATAAGCTAACTTTTACATTTTCCAATTTTCTTCTAATTGGTCAACATAGTCAAAATGTTAAAAGTAATCCCAAGAAACCCAACTAGTATTAAAATTTATAATGGGCCTTTTTGAGTAGGCCATTGGCCACTTTGACTAAGCCTACTTAATTAGCCCTATTGATTGAGTATAATAGGTGTCTTTATAAACTAAGGCACTTTCCAATTTGATTAGATTGGGTGGTCTTATTGACTAGGTCACTGACCAATTTGATTTGATGGTATTTTTAAGTCCAATTTGATTAGATGTCTAATTTGACTAATTGTCAAATCGGTCATTCTAATTAGATTGATTAGTAAAAAAATACCCATTGTCATTCAAGCCCTTGGCCTCTAGTCAAAAATACATGTCATCTAGTAAAAAAGACCCATCTAATCAATTTGGTTAGTTTGAAAAAATGGGAATTGTAATAATGAGAAAGATAGAGATTTTTCTTTACACAAAGGAATGTTAGAATGCTTGGGAATTGATCAAATAGAAATATATTGAAGCACCAGTTTTAGTATCACCAAGTTAGCATGTGGAGTTTCATGTTCATATATATGCATATTTGTTAGTTGTGGGGGTTATGTTGTCTCAGAACGTAACAAGGAAGAGTGACCAATTAGTAGTGTATGTTTCTAGGCTTCTAAACAAAATAGAACATAATTATGACACAATAATGAGAGGCTTTAGCAATGGTTTTTGCTTTGCACAAGTTTTTACATTATTTGTTGGGTAATAAGTTTATTTTTTATGTAGATCATATGGCATTGGTCTATTTGATCAACTAACCACGAGTTTTAGGGAAAATAGTTAGATTGTTATTATTATTAGAATATGATTTTGCAATAGTGTTAAACTCATGTAGTTACAAATGCATTATCAAGACTACCAAATATTATAGAACCCATAGGTGTGCTTGATCAAACCATAGATGCAAGTTTGTTTTACATAGAATCTGAATGGCTAAATGATGTAAAAGAAAATTTGAAAACATGATAGATTGAGGGCACATTATCGATATAACAGAAATAGAAATTGGTCAAGAAATCATAGCCTTTCACACTGAAAAATGGTGAATTATACTAAGTGGGCCAAGACAACAGACTGCAATAATGTTTGACAGCTACAAAAGTACAACTGGTGATTAGAGAATTACATGAAGGACCATTAGGAAGGTATTTCGCAATTAAGATAGTATTTGATAGATCATTTTTTGTTGAAACATGTGAGTTTTACAACCTATTATCTTCAAGGGAATGGACAAGTTGAGTTTACTCACAAGGTGTTTAGGACACACTTAACCAAATTAGTTAGTGAAAATAAAATAAATTGGGATGAGCATCTGCTCATAATGTTATTTTCACACGTAGGGTATACACCATATCAATTAGTGTATGGATTACATTTAGTGATGCCCATAGAGTACATAATGCTAATAGTTGGTGGAAATGAGAGAGACAATTTAATGGGAGTTTTAACTAGCCAAATTGTAGAGCTGGAAAAGTTGTAGGAGGTTAGAATGTAGGTTGTAGAAACTACATGTATTCAACAATGGAATAGAACATTATGGAATCATCCAAAGAATTTAATAAAACAATTTAGTTATGGTGATTATGTTACATGGATTCCAAAGGGAAATAAATCACACCCAGGGAAGTTTACTAGGAAATGGTTCAAACCATACTTTGTATGGTGTGTGTTGCCAAATATTATTGGTGACAATTGAGAAGTTTGAAACTAACCCTATGCTTGTCAATGTGAATAAGCTCAAACCCTAAAAATACATGGAATCTAAAGTACATAGACAAGAACAACATATGCAAGTGTATTGGGAACATAGTGCAAGTGGACTTCAAGCAAAAGATTCTAATACGAATGAGGAAAATGAAAAATATGTAATACAAAAACCATAGATGTAGCTAACGAAGATGAAAAATAGATGAAAGATCATGAGGTCAACACAATATTGATTTTGGAACTACAAATAACTAGCAAATCCATGAATAATAACTCTTGGAATAGAAATTTGAAGTTGATTTGTTGGGAATATTGGCTAAATTAAAAAAGGTATTTGCCTAGTCATCAAGAGTATTCGCACAATCATCAAATTTGTTGGCACAATTAATAGAAAAATTGGTACAATGCATAAACGTATTGTAAGAATCAACAGATGAATTGACATAATCAATAAATAAATTGGCATAGTCAGCAAATGGTCTAAAAGGTAAACAAAGTGGAGTCAATACATCTAAATGTAAGGATATTAGGGATGTGGAATAATCGAAAGATGAAATTTGAGGCATTTATTCATAATGATGATGCAAAGTGCTTCCATGTGGTTGCATAAAGGACACAAAAGGTGGTAGTGAGGGGTCGTATTAATTTCAAGGATTAGATGGTAATTAAAAGACGACAAGAAGGTTTAAAAAATGATTGTGATGAACAAGAAGCTCAAGGATGGAAATTTTTTTTTTGCCAAAAGTTGTTTTTGTTTATTGCCAAAAGTTGTGAACGTTTTTAAAGTTTTAAAGTTCACATAAGCATGAATGTAGAAAGTGCGATTGATATATTATAGAGAGTAACAAAAGAAAAAGAAATGCATAAAAATGAACACAAACATAGACAAAAGGAGGAAGTGGAATTGTTGAAAAAAAAAGAATTTTTTGGGAAAAGTAGAGCATGAAGGAGTGATGAATATTTAGCCAGTGGCTATAAGGTCGCCATTGCATTCATCATCATTTTTAGAGCATGCAAAAGGAAAAACATACAATGAAAACATATAATTTGCGCAAACGATAATTCATGATATAGATAAAATTGGAACATCTATAGTTGAGTTTTTGCGTAAAAGTAGAAGACGTTAATGTGTAAGAGAGTAGACATGACCAAGAGCTACATCAGTGGATTCAGTATTCATTGAAGAATCAAAGGAAGACAAAGCTAAAGAACAACAATTCGTGGAGGCACATGCAATGCGAATGGACATAGGGAAGGAAAACGTTGTTGAGGTGGAAGTACAACCATCCATAGAAATGTAAGTGTTGATAGAAACACAACTAAAGGTGATGGAGATTGAGATGCATGAATCAAATGTTATAGCGAAAATAAGATGTGTAATCATGGATAGAGCTACACATTTGGATAAAAGTATTTGCACTTTAGGTCTTGAATGATTTATGTCGATATAGACGAAATAAAACTATGATAGGCATGTTGAAAGGATGGAAAATTAGAAGGATATTAGTGAGGAAGAAGAATGGCCTTCTAAAACAGGGCTTGTTCCTTTGTTTATGATGAATTAAGAAGCACCAATGCCCAATGTCATGTTGGAATTTTTTAACATATTTGTGATCATGGGCACATTTATCTACTTTGGGCATAAGATAAGGTGTATGTCATTAGCAAACAATTGATTTTAGGTGTTTTTGGAGTATGTGCAAAAGGGTATGTAGAATACCTGAAAGTGCAGGTTAGTAAGTCACTAGCATTACATGCATTATAAAGTTGTAGAATTACACCTACAAATTATGCAACAGATAAGTGGAATGTAAAGAGTCTAGGTTTATCATACTTTTTTGGATATCCTGCAATTTGTGATTTATTAGAGAGAGAAGGTGATGTATTTTAGCAACAAGAATGCAATTATAATCATGAAAGCAGTAAAGGGGTAGAAGGTAAATTAGGCACATATTAGATATAATAGTTTGTGTATAAGTGAGTTAAATTGGTGGTATAAATATGTCAAGGAAAATAAGGGAGATACAAAGGACACCTATCAGTCCCCTTTGATATTGGCAAAAAACTTTTAGTGTTTGTTTATTCACTAAGAGGAAAATCCACAAAAACCATTGGCCAAAGTAAAGAGAATTAAGGAGGAGATGTAGACAACATTGGAAAATAGAAGGAAGGTTACAATAGAATCTCCAAGAAGTATTCTTAAAAGGAAGAATAAAGCTAAAGAAGGTGGAGCCTCAAGTTATTGAGTTAAGAGGGAACAAAAAAACATAAAAGTAAAAGCACAAAAAATGATGAGGGGCAGAATGGCACCATTTGCAATGCCAACATTGGTACAAATAGTGCCAATAGTGGTATAGGTAGCCAAATAGACTATAGATGTACCACAAATGACATCTCCATAGGAAAAACAAATGAAGGAACAAAGGCAAAAAGTTAAGAGGGAACATGACACAAGGTTTCTAGAAGGTGAATAACATTTGCACTTGGATGGGGACATATATGAAGACTAGATGGAGACCACTGAAGTCCACATCATTTCAAGCATTTACAACATCATTTACAACAACAACAACAAACACAAGAAGGTCTACAAGCTACTAGATTATAGATAGAAAGAGTGGAAACGTGTCCTTCTTTCATAGTGTTCATACCACTAGAATTACAAGTACTAGTTAATAAACTAGGATCTACAGAGGGACATCCATTTGAATTTGGGTTGGGGAGTAGATTGGTGTAGGAGATGGGATCATCTACAAATGGATCCAATAATCCTATAACACAAACAAGTACACCAAAGTCTATGGAGGAGGTAGATGTAGAAGTAATGGAAGCAAATAAGGCAACTAAATTATTTCAAACCATGGCAATTTGAATTTGGAGGTGAGTAGTATAAATAATAGATTAGCCACAAAGGAAAAGGAGAAGGTAATACTATAGGTGGAATTGGATAAAGAGAAGGAGTATAGGCATAACATATAAATTTGGGGGAAGAACAGGCCAGATAATGGATAGAAGATTAAAACATTCATACATAAATTACAATATGAAAATAAAAAGTTCAAGGTTAGCACAAAATTAATGAAATCATAGGTTGAAGATTTACATGAGTTGAAGTAAAAGGTTAAAGTCTGGGAAACCACATAGAGAAAATGGGCATAGCCTTTGTTGCTTTACAAGCAACAACATGAGGCTTTGGGTAATCAAGTGAAAACACTGACTAGGGGAAAAAAAAGGATAGTGTTTTGACATATTTGGATTTGGTGAATGTGAAGAATGCATCTCTGTTGAATTCTAGAAAGTTTAAAAGAAAGACAACAGAGGCAGAAAAAAAAAAGTTGCTAGTGGAAAATAAGGAGTATTAGAGGAATCTGTAATAGTTGCAAGCATAACTTGAGATTGCATAGGAGCAAAAGAAGAGTCTGGACCCAACTGGTGTTAAGAAAAGGCTAAAGTATTGTGAATAGATGCTACATTATTATACTTTAATGAGGACAAAAAACAAGATGAAGGATTATGAGGTAGAAGTGGTATAGAGAATGGTGGGAGGTTGTAAAGGAGTACTTTACAAAGGAGTTGGAGAAAAATATGGTTAATCATAGAGCTAATGAAAAAATTGTGAAGTACAAGTTGAAAGTTTATCAAAAGAATTTTCCAAATTTTTTTTGTGGCAATCCAATAAGTATAAAAACATCGGGCTAGGATGAGGAAATTAAAGCCAAGCCCAACAAAACAACTTAGGAGTAGGAAGTGCAAACTAAGGAACCATAAGACCTCAAAGGAGGAATAATTCAGAAGGGGGAAATATGGATATAGAAACCACATGACCTCAAAGGAGGGGCTTGGAAAAGAAAAAACCACACACAACTCAAGAACAAAAATAGGTGGAAACTATTCCAACAACAAAGGAAGAAGTATCAACGATATAGCCCCTAGAAATAGAAACACATACTAAGTTAGTGGAAAAGGTTTGAACTACATAGCCAAAGGTGGGTACAAAACCACTGGTTGTTGTACCAATTGAGACTAGAGAGACTATAATGGAGGAGAAATATTTTAAAGGTTGCAAAATGCTTTCATTTCATATTATGTCATTTCATAAGGATTTCAAGGACGAAATCCAAAACTTATCTTGGATGCACTAATTTTTTTCTTCTTTATGTGTAGATGAATCTTAATGGTAAGGTTCAACTTGTATTTGTTGACATTCCTAGGAACCTCCCCATTCCTCTTATATCCAAAAACCCAAATGATATTCATGCATGGAATAGGAAGGTTGATGAATACATGTTGGACTTTTTGATTTTGCCCAAATGTTTTTGGTTGTTAATGGGGTTGTCTTCTTATTTCACCTGAATAACCTTAGAATTTGGAGGTCAAGTCTTATCTACAGAGCTATGGCTTCTAGATATGGATGAAGTGGGCTGTGGTGAACTCATTGCCATTTACAAGTAGCAAGGACCCATCTTTCAAGGTTCCATCTCAATCCACTAAGTTCTATTTGTATTTTTCTTTGTATCAACTTTAGCTAAAATTTGTCTTTAATTTTGCAAACCATCCTTAACAATGTAACTTTTCTTACAAAGGTCCCCAATGTGAGCTCCTCGGGCATTAAGAGATTTGTCTTTTCCTCACCATTCGATGAATTTGTGAAGAATTGTATTGATGTTCGTAATGAGGACATGTTGTATAATTGGACAAATAGGGCCTCCATGTCTATATCCAAGGTTGGTAGACCCTTTAGGGTTGCAAAGGAAATGCATATTGGTATTGTTCAAGCTTTGATCGATGTTTGCTCCAAGGTAGGATCCTTTATCGTGGATTTATCTACATCCAAAAATATGTGTTTTTCTTCAAAAAATTCACAATCTCTACAGCAAAAAAATCTCTAACCATCTTTCACCTTGTAGGCAACAATTTTAAGGCCTACCAAAGCCTTGGGCGCCACATTGTGGCTTTGGAGTAAGATATGGAGGTTTTTATGGAGGTGTTGGAACTTCTTGTTAAAATGACCATGCTTAAGCCTAATGTTAAACATGTTCACAACTTCAATATTGATTCTTTTATCAAGAAATGCTTCAAGAGGTTGCTTCACTATGAGTAAGTTGTCCACTTGCATTAATATTATACACTCCTTCAGTTCTTTTTGTTGTATGTCTCACATTTTCCTTTATCTTTATTTGAAGAGTGTTATTTCCATCGTAGATCTTCCTTTCATTCAGGATGAAATTCTCTAGGATCCTACCATTTCTTTTCTTCTACCATCATATGTCGAGGCTCAACCCTTGGCTTTAAAGTCATTGGCTTCACCTCCTTCATGAATAGTTTCCCACAGTTATCGTCTAAGAGTTAGACCTTTCATCGATGATGAAGCATTATAAAGATGTTTAGGATTTTTTTTTGAGCTCGACGGTGGATCATTGGGTTTATGAACCTATTGGGTGGTCTTCAGGTTGGGTGGAGAGCTCTAATGATGTTTTTATGTTAGTTTTCATTCAAAATTCCTTTTAAGTCATCTTCCTAAAACACTTGTAGTGTTTGTGTCGAAGCTTGTACATACCAAAATGTTGGAAAAAACTTTGTCAAACAAGCTTGATAGTATAATGCTATTGGTTGGAATGCCCTTTCTAATTGAAATCCTAGTTCTAGGATTAGTTGTTTATTCTACCCATGCAATTCCATGTTCTTTGGGTGTTATTTGTTTTTGCATAGGTTTCCACATTAAATAATCTAGGTTGTAAAAATGACCTTTACCTTGTAATAATTAAAGCACACATCAAGGAAAATCCAAAGTTTCGTAAATTGTCCCCATAGAAAACAACTTTTTCTTTGAAACAAAATTAAAATCTATTACTTCTTTGGAAGATAACTTAATATACCATTTCTTTCAAAATGATCTCAAACTTTATATGATTTTTAGGAGTGCTCAATCACACCATCCTTTTCATTTGTGAAATTCTACATGAAAATTGGGTTATTTGTGGTTGGAATTTCATATTGGCTTGTACACATTATATGGATGTTAAATAGAGATTAAATGTTTTCTCCATTTTTTAGTGATGCATTTATGTTTGAGAATACCTTTGTCCAAAGTTCCAATGTACATGTTTTTTTGAAACATATTTCAAATTATAGGAATTGGAGATTTTCATAAATAACTCATGCTAATGTTGTTTATATCAAATGGTTCTATTGGTATTTGATCAATCCTTTCAATTTTATTAGTTTAACAACCTAACACATAAATGTATATTATTCTTCATATTGTCAATATTTTAAACAATTGTTATGCCCTATAGTGGGGAATTATACCTAATAATACCTAAACAATATATAACAATACATAATAATTTCCAATAAAGTTTGTGGCTACTTGATAACGAATTTCAAATTTAAATAGTGAATAACCACATTAGGAGATGGAATTTTTATTTTATATATTTATTTCCATTGAGATCGATCTTGTGTGGAGTGTGTGTTTTCCAATTATGAATGTAATTTTCATTATATTTGAAGCCATTTGCCAATTGTCTTATTTCTAAATGGCCATACATATTTCATCTCTCTTTCTATATCTTACATTGAATTAGTGTTCAACATATCTTTCTAGAATTTGATGTCAACTGTTTTGTTTAAAGCATGTTTCATACAATGAATAGAATTTCTATCCTAGCTCAATCTAGATACAAATTTCTAAGATTGTAATGGGTAAAAAAAATGAATTTCTAATTAGATATGCCACAATCTCAAACTGTCATTAACAATCATAATCAATGATGGAGATTAATAGTTTGCAATTGTTTATGTCCAAGAATCTTCATAATACCACATGCTAAATTTTAATATATGGATGACAATTAATGATGTCAACATGACAACATAGGTGTAATTACAATGGAGTTCAATAATAGTTGAAAATGAATTGTTTTGACCAAGTTGTAATTGAGTTACAATGAGTTGCACTGTATATACGGTGAGTTGCAATTATGCAATTCATGCAACTTGTCCTCCGAATCATTTTGGTTCTTTGGCCATTTATTGTTAATACTAATCTCAAGGGAATACTTATTTGGAAACACAATTCCCAATAGATAATTAAACTGCCTTAAGACTTGAGTTTTGTAATTATGATTGTTGGGTGTGTTGGCCATGGATTGTCTTTTGGAGGCTGTAGCATATTGATCAAAAAGTCCCCGTCAAACCTACAAATCACCATCACATAGATTTTGTAGTCCTGCAACTAGTTCCTTGTTGCCTAATATCCAACTTGTACTTGGTATTTTGCATCGATGGGCTTTATTTTTATTTTTTCTTGGCAACATGGTACAAGTTTAAGTCACGAGGAGTTCAACAAGCCATGTGTTTTTTTTTTCAAAATGGAGCAAACTTTATGAGAATAAAGAATTTGTGCAAAAAACTCATGGCACCACAAAACAACAACTAATAATGTGTGCATGAAAACTCGCAGATTAAATACCCACCTCTCTAATAATTAAAACGCGGTTTGCATTGCATTAAAATATTATCTTAAAATGTGTAACAACCACCATAGACCTATTGCATTTGATGAAAATGACAATTAGATTTTATATGGAAAGTGGCATTGCTAGGTTGCAAATAGATATTCATAATAATGTACTTGTCAATTTCTTACATTCCTAGAACGATGCCCTTAATTACCTAACCCTTTATAGGATACATCTACAAGTTGTGCATAAAATTTTCAATGTGTTTTCAAAATAGTTGCTTCACAATAATGTTGTTAAAATGGTTGAAATATCTATTGTTGCAATTTTTTTGTATCATATGAATATTTATTATATTTGACCACTTGTGTTTTGTCGACAAATCCATGTTACAACTGTCTTTACCTTGTCTCCCATTACAACGACCAAGATGACAATGGCCACAAATGATGTGGCAATGCAAAATATGCTTATACAAATAGATAATATTCTACCACATAAGACATATTTGAAACCAAGGGGTAGGATTTTTAATAGAGTGCCAAAAAGGAATTGTTTCAACACATGACACACCAACCTTGGTAGAATTCTATATTTATGTTGAATTGAACAATGGTATAAATAGCTTGAAATGGTTTAAATAATGTAAAGTGTTAGTGGCTACTTGGTGTTGTTTCAATTTTTAATGAACACATGCCTCTTCGTGGTGAATGGGTAGTGTATGGATTGGCACATACCTCTTGGTAGGTCATAAAGTTTATAGTCAAGCATGAATGGGTAGATTATGGATTGGCAAATACCTATTGGTGGTTCAACAAGTTTATATGTCACTAATTTGGATTTAGTTTTAAAATTTAAATGGTTTAGATGCTACAAAAATTCATATTAAAGAAATATGAAGTATAATTTGAAGTATTGTGTTAACATTTTATGTGTTGTATGTTTCAAGATAAGCCAACATGAAATTATTCCATCTTGTTTCCATTGATAAGTTTTTCGCAACAATTTTGTTGCCAATGTTCATTTGAAAGTTCACCTGTTTTATTTGTCATTTGTTTTTTCATCTAAAAAAATCATTCATTTATGAAATGTGGCAAAATATTCCTCCATGTCACTAACTATTTTTTCTTATGTGTCAAATAATATTTCATCAATGTCAACAAGATATTCTAAAAAAGATTCCCTTGGGTTCAATTGTTCATGCTCACATGCTCACCGTTCACACTCACACACTCACAAAATAACATCCCTATTTAACATGGTGCATTGTGTTCATTGCTAGACCTTACATTGGAATGGTGATAGTATGGTCTCTCTTATTTTTGTTTCATCAATTCTTTTTCACTCTCACTGGTACAATAATTTTCTATCAATCTTGAAGGGTCATCCCACTAATGATGGAAAACCTTGGAGGGATATTATGATGGAATCCCCTTAGAGCTAATATATTATTATGGTGACAACAATTCTTATCATTGTTGGTTTTGTGTTTTGAGTTGAGTAGTAACTTGCTAAAAATCTTGTTTTAGAAGATTGTGGAGCTAGTGACCTCGATTTTCAAATAAGTGGCATGCTCCCCCTAGAGCTCAATTGGGTCCTTTTTTGGTCTCCAACACTTGTGTATCATAACATGCCAACAAACCGGGAAGCATGGAATCATATTATCTTGATTTTTTTTGTGTACCCATGCTCAATATCAGGGTTGTCAAATAGGATGTTTATAACATTTTTTTTCATACATCCATGGTAGGAATCAAATGAATTATTTGTTTTGGGTTGCAAGTGCAATATGCATAGTAATAATATATTTTTGTGAAATGGTTTAAGATGTAATGTTTAATATAATATGTAGTTTTTTTTACTTTTGTTTTGTCACAAAAACAAATGTTGTCACAAAAAACATGTCCTAGAAATTGGCGGCTAAGCAGTATAATTCAAATGAAATAACAAATGATGTGGAAACATTTTAAAAACCTAAGGACAAGCATGAATTGTATGAAACTTCACGCAAAGTTACCATAAGCAACCTTCCATTTTGTTCTAAAGTTAATAATGTTGATGTTGATTATTGAGTCCTTTTTCTTTTCATAACTCTTTCTTAGGTGGTTGTTGAATTGTTAAATTCCTCCTCTTTAGAATTCTTGGGTGCAATGGTTTAAGCTAGGCCTTGACCCACCATGTGGACCTTCCCTCCAAGTTAAGGTGGTGGCTTCACATAAAACAATGTATGTTTATTTGTTTGAATCAAATTGTTTTTTTGTAGGTATGTGAGAATGACAGATTGCATCCATAGAATCCTTGATAGTGGACACTCACAATGGCTAGCATAGTGGCCAGCAAGGCTAATGCCCAAACCGCCTTGGCTAACTCATACTGAAATTGGTATCTATGGAACACATGCTACTAAAGATGATTGTGTTGACACACAACATTGGGAGCATGTTGTGTAGAAGTTGTATTTACAAGGAACAATAAGGACGAATTGGACTACCATTATCATGGACATGAGGGCGGGCTATGGTGGGTAAATAGAATGTGTGCCCTCTGATCATAAGTTTGACTGCTCAATGTTTTGATCCCTATGACTTTAGTTGACAATGTGGGCTTTAAACAAGATTTTGAGTTGATTAAATTAAATAAGTTTGCTGCAACATTCATCCAACAATTCATGGGGGTGATGAATATCATACCCATAAGTGAATTGGACATACTGCCCATTATTTATGATCGAGGTTTGATAGGAATGTATCATGATTGGTGTGAACCTCACAACGTGTACCCATGTACTTATGATCTATTGCATGCCAATCACATCATCATCTCCATCACAAATAAGTATTTTATTTACTTTATATTTTTTCAAATACCTTGGGGACAAAACTAGTAATCACATATCCTTTTGTCATTTCAAAGCTAGTAAACACCTCCACCAAGGGCTAGTCCAATTCATAATCATTTGGAAAAAAAAAGGGGTCCATGGTTAAGGCTAAAAATTATGTTGGAAGTTCAATTACTAGGTTGGGTTTCAATTTGGTTTGCCATCCAACAAATTATCCTCTGTGTGGTAGGCTGGTTTTTATGATAAATCATACATGATTAATGTAATTTTTTTGTATGGTACAATTTTCTCTAGAATTTGGCATGTTTCTTGTAAATTTGTTTCACACAATGTGGGTGGATTTTCTTATGTTGATGGCCATCACAATCAAAAGTTCAAAGGGCTACTAATCTATTAGTATCAAACCCATAATCAACGCCCAATACTCCAGATGAATTCAACAAAAGAGCTACCATGTTTCTTGTCTAAGACAAAAAAGAAAAGCATGTGTCAAGAAAACCTTTTGCTAGATTCATTAGACTTTTTTTCTTTTGGTGTTTCGTCACTAAGTTCAAAAAATTCGCCCAAAAAAACAAACAAGGGAAAAAGCCTTTGGTTTCATGAGCTTGGTTACAAAGATCATTGGTAGTACAACCATATGCAAAAATGCACATAGGATTGCATAAAGGGTTGACTTGTAAATCTCCTCCAATGAATCTACTTGAAGCTTGGATCATCAAGTAATGGTTTTCTTAAATATACACCCTCCATGGTAGCCCCAAAAACCCCTCCTTCATCCTTTTTTTTTTTTTTTCCCAATCATGGATTGTGTGTCTTGTTGTAGTTTTTAAAAACCCTTACAACTAATCAAAGCTTTCAAATTAACCAAGTCAATTTCATTTTTAGAATGCCATTGTTACAAGCAAACAAACAAATAAGGACAAAAATTTCATACCCAAGGAAATGGCCCTCCAATAGTCACAACAATCGACCGCATACAAAGACCAATATCATGCAAATTAACTAGAAAGGCAAATTGAAAAAAACAACCAAACAACCACATTGTTAGCAAAGCATTCGCATAGTCTTGAATTAAATCAATTGTAAGAATTCGCCCAATGTTGTGATTACTAGTTGGAATTTTATGCTAAAATAATTTTGTCAACTCTATTTAGAGATTCCCCATGATTCATAATACACCGGGGATTCACATATACCAATAATGTACCAACAAGTTATCATCACAACTAAATACATAACAACATGCATTGGAAGCTATATAGGAATGTAATATTGGAAAGCACAATTATTCAAATTCCAGATATATATATGGAACTAGATAAAACATTGAAAAAAAATGGAGGGATTTGAAATGTTACATTGATTTTTGAAAAAATTACAAATTGTTGCAATTCGTTATAATTTACAATATTACATAATCAACTCTAAGGGGTCGTTTCACCATAGCTTGCCAAGATCAACTATCATAAATGTTATATATCTCTAGATATTCATATCTTGTCCCAAAAACCTTTCAGTAGTTAGGTTTTAAACCCTACCAACCAAGTTTGCTTTTGATAACTTAATAAAGTTTTCAACATGTTTCACCAAACTTTCAAGTTGTACACTTGTGAGAAAATAATTTTAAATCATATCATAATCCCACTTTAAAACACTCTTACATTAAGCAAAATACATGCATCACTTCAATTCTCATTAAGGAAGCCCCCAAGTCCTAGAATTTGAAGGGGCTATTTGGGTGTTTATGTTTTGATTTATGGCGACTACATTCTATTAAATTCAATTGCTCAAGCCTCAACATATGTATGGGAAAAAATGGCATCATAGAATACCTTGCAACAAGGGCATCATGACCTTGGAGGGTTTCCCTGTCACATTTTCATTTTACACACTCCACAAATTTGTGTGGGGGTGGATTACTTACACTTGTGACACATAATCCAATTCGGTATTTGGCTTAGGTGGAATTGTTTGTCTTGGTGCAAGATTCACTCTTGCAATTTGTGAGGTAGTTTCTTCACCTACAAAACCCTAAAAGCCCACTCATTAAGCACAAAAATGGTCCATTGAAAGCAAAAATGAACATGGAAAACAATGCTAGAAGATGCCATGGTAGGACACTCACCATCCTTTAATAAATGTTGGAGATCATCACTTGATAAAATAAAGTCATTCCATGACTCATGCTCTAGAAGTGACAATGACGGGAATTGTTTTTCGTTCTCATTTGAGCTCCAAACAATAATTGGAACATTCTCATTTTTCCCCTCACAAACTTCTTTCTTGTCTTCATTCAAGTTAATATGCCCAAGTGTGTTTGGACATTGTGGTCCATTTACACTATCTTCACTAGAGGTGCCATTGTTTGACACATTACTTGCACTAATTGACTTCAAAGATGACATAATTGAGATTGGAGAGCCAAGTTTTCTTCTTGCCAATTAATAGTGGCCAAAGCTGCCTTGTTCAATTCTTTTTTATATCTCTTGGTCTCTTTAATTAAAGTAGGCCACAAATCTTCCATAAGAATTCTCTCACAATTTAATATTGAACTTTGACCATTAACAAGCCTAGTCTTAACATTTTCACACAACTTTGGAACATCTCAAAAAATTGAAACGTTGACTATAGAATCCTCACAAGTTGCAGTAAAATCCTTTACAACTCCTAACAACACATGTAAAGTGGTTAAGAGTTGCACAATGTAGGCCTCTTGGCCAACCTTAGTAACACCATGCTTGGTACAAGCCATTTGTGTACAACACACCAAAACCCAATGCAAATAAACACAACTTTGCACTATACTTGAAAAAAGTTATATGATCTCCAAACAATCACACTTGCCTAGTCACACTTATTTGAACAATAACATATCAAAACCAAGCTCTACGGACAACAAGACACATTGTCCTATCTTAGCAAAATCCAACCTTATATCTACACAAAATATTCAATGCATTTGGAAACCAAAGATGATCCATCATACTAGAATTTTCTATTCAACTAACAATTCAAAAATTCAAATAAGGATGCAAGTTTGATATTAATATAATTCATAATTTCAATTTTGTTTCAGTAATGATGAATTAACAAAATCCAATGTTGATATGATTTAATAAGACCCTCAAACTAATTAAACCATAAACCCCCCATCACAATTAAATTAAAAGCATATGGCATGCCATGTACCACACTAAAACTTTATGGCATGTTATGGGTTTTGGGATACCACATCCCAATGGTGTGCCTTGTCCATATGTTGTGACGTGTCTATATACCATGCCACATCCATAAGGCATGATAGTATTAAAACCATCTACATTAATGGAAATTCAAGGTAATTTCAAATTAGGTTATATGGGCGTGAAAAAGGCCCATTGTGTTACGTCATGGCTTGTGGCACTTCATGTCATGATGTCATAGTGGAAGACTCTATGATCCATGACACCTTCACGTCACAACAAACATGCTGCATAGGATAGATGTTGTTCCACCATTCCAAGGCAATTGGAGGACTCATGGTTGAGGAAGTTTGGACTTAGTAATTTCATATTCGTTTTCTTTATGTGTTCCTTTGGATCATTATGGAGTAATTTAACATGGAAGCTACATTAAAATTTGGTTTGAGTAGGTGATCATGAGTTCTTCAATAATTCAATCTAAGCACAACTAGTGGACCCAACAAAGGATTTGGCAACATATATGGGTATGGAGTTGGCAACATGCCAAGTTGTTGCAAAGCACACTTCATCAAGCAGAGAACAAGATAAAAGAAGAAGAAGGTTTGGGATTAGGGTAAGACTGGTGCCTTGTCTGGATAAGACTAACACCTTGTCCAAAGGGTAGTTTCAGGTGTTGGACATAATATTAGTTGATGCCAATTGTAGTGTTCAACAAGTTTATTATATTCGTATGTATATAAACTTCATGTTGTGAAGCTAATGGTTTGACATTTTGTGAGTTAAACTGAATGATTGATTGCGTGGTTGAGTTGGTTTTGTTGGGAACTAACATAGTAGATACCTTCAAAATGTTGATGTGTGGATGTTTCGACAATCTTCTACATGTGTTTGACACTAATGTAAATATCACTTCAGCTAGCCTTGTCATTGAAAGGAATGCCAAAAGTTTTGTGTGCATTTCTTGAAGTACAAATTGGGTTGTCTATTGGTAGGTGGACACAAGAATGAATAATGCTATTGCATTTTTTCAATTGTACTATGAAAATTTGTTGAATGTGAAATTATTGTTCTTATATTAGTGTTGATGTGTGGTTTGGCTTGGATGATTAGTGGTGTGCACACTTATGATCAATTCTTTTTCTTTTTCTTATCATGGTTGCAAGCATTGAGAATCTTGAGCAAGTCACCCCATGGCAACAACTTTGGTGAATTATGTTCATTTTCATGGAGTGGAACCTTCAAACGATGTAATTGAGTTTGAGCTTATTATAGGCGAGGGAGATTCAAGGATAGTCAATGGACACACCATCCACATTGGAGATGTGAGTAAGGCTTGGATGGGACACATGTAATAATTAGTTGAGAGACTATATGAAGGAATGTTTGATTACCATCTATGATTTGACAACACTTGGATAGGTTCATGATACATGTTCATGTGGAAAAAAATGTTGGAATATGGACTTTTAGATTGTATTGAACACTATCATGTTAAAGAATCAATAGGATATCCATTTGGGGGGGGGAGAATCCATCCTTTTTAATAATGATCTTTTGCAGTGATTATCCTACGTCAGAAACATGTAGAAATGTTATCCAATGGAAACAAAGTTTATATGACTTGTACCCTTGAGCTTATTCTTTATGATCAATGATGTTATCCTCGTTGCTTGAATTGATTTCATTTGTCAAGCACATTTTGTGGTTTTGTTGTTTTAGGGTTGGTGCAAATGTGGAATAATGAAAAAACAATGGTTGATTAGACAAGTGTGGAAAACATTAACATTGGAATTTACATTATTGGTGGCTGATTGTGATTATAAGCAATAGAAGCAATAAAAGACCTCTATGTTGTCCTTCCACAATCTACCCTTCATGACCAATTCAATGTTCAACCCAGTTTAGATGATAGATATTGATTTCATGGGTTATCATCTTGATTTCATGGTTTTCCAATTCAAACTATTCATTACTTTATCATTTATCAAATGTCAGACAAGGGACAAAATAAAAACTAAATATAAAAGGATAATTATGCATGGAATATTCTTTTTGCTTACAAAAACTAGGGTTCAAATAACATGCTAACTAATGACGGTTTTGCTATTGCCACACATATGAACAAGAAGGTAAGTTATACATTTTGAATTATGCAATTTGCTTAAATCTAGCACATTCCATTTAATTGAAGTCGATGAAGTGTTTTGTTGGCAATACTTATCAAGTAAATTATTGTATACAATTTTTCCTTAGCACCATCTAATGATTTATTTCATTGGATACATTTTTCTAGCTTGGCAATATTGAGGTCCATGCATGCAAAATTATTACTAATAGATAAGATTGATATGGTGAGAAAGTTGAAGGCAATTGGTGTCACAACAATGGTAGAGTGATGGCACAATCTATGCACAATCTTTGAAGCATGTTGAATTGTAGCCCAAGGAGAGCTCAATTTTAAAAAAAATGTTTAATGTTATGGTCCACTTGTTAAAACAAGGGTACATATAATCATTGCACTCAATTGTGATAGCAAACATTAGAATGCGATTCTAATTGTTTTTGTAAAATGTAAACATTAATTTGTGGTTTACACAAATGAATTTCACACCCAATCTATGAGTGTCGGTAGTCATAAAATTTTAACACATATACAAAAAACTTGGCTACAAGCTTTACTTATAAAAATTTGATGTTAGTACTAACACAAACTTGATTTGTAGTTACAATTTTCTTTATCACATTTGCCATTACACAATTATCTTTGAACAATTGCTTTAACACAATGATCATATGTAGGAGCTTTGAATTAGGAGGTATTGTATAATGTATAACTATGTAGGTTTCCCTAATGGACCATGGATTAACTTTAATTGCTAAATTCATTTATTGGTAAACTTGGTAAATGAATGTTTTGTTAGTAGCAATAATAATTAATTGATTTTGACATTTTCTTTAATGTGACCGACTTGATGATATAAGTTTTTAAAGGTTGAGTGCTCATTTCATTTTGATTTTGATTAACCTATTACATGTGACAATTTAAACACATGCACTATTACAAGAATGGAGTGTAGTTCATTAGCCTAAATCATTATGGGACCTTAAAAGTGAAATAAGTTCATTGCATTTTAGTGATTCGACCATGGTTAAAGTTATTTCATTATAATATCATTATGTAAACATCATGTTTCACTACTAGTTGACATAATTCACTATTATGATTTATTGTGGTAAATACATTTATTTTTATGTTGTTGTTTTGAATACCCTATGTTATTTTATGATGATATACCTTATATAGTTTTAAGCTACCTTACTTATTATAATTTATACCCAAAATTATTATAAGTTATTTTACCTTAAACTATTATATGTTATTATATCTTAAGGTTTCTTAGTTAGTTTATTATAAGATTTTTACTTTAAATTATTTAAAACTAAATTATTCAACTAACCTTAGGCTATACCTTAAATTATTTTAATTCTCAATTAATATATGTTATTTCAAGTTATACTTTAAGTTATTCAAGATCATTATATTTTATGTTATTATTTTAAAAAAAATCATAACTATGACAATTTATAATATAATATAATATAATATAATGACTTAAGGTAAAATAACCTATAATAATTAATAATAGCCAATGAAACATAATTTTAAATAACCTACAATAAAATAATTATCAATAGTCTATGATAATATAACATAAAATATCCAACAAAAAATAATAATATAATAACCACCAATAACCACCAATTATCATTAATAAAATAACCACTAATAACCACAAATATAATAGTCATCAATAACCACCAATAAGATAACCACCAATAGCTTACAATAAAATATCCAACAATATCCACTAATAAAATAGCCACCAATAACCACTAATAACCATTAATAAAATAACCTACAAGAACCAAAAAAACATAGAATGGCCAAAAAATAGGCTAAACCATTGCCAATAATATAATATCCATTAATAACCACCAATATCCACCAATAGAATAACTACTAATAGCCACCAATAAAATAACCACCAATAGCCACAAATAG
>Ga0116230_10000337_pt1 | contig 40523 bp, 35 predicted proteins | sample S1TSphfallax_3_FD_88678 | JGI IMG/M metagenome (GOLD analysis project Ga0116230, IMG submission 88678) | Host-associated microbial communities from peat moss isolated from Minnesota, USA - S1T2_Fd - Sphagnum fallax MG | ecosystem: Host-associated > Plants > Peat moss > Unclassified | place... | reverse complement strand
TCCTTGGGTGCCCTGATCGCTTTGTACGAGCACAGCGTGTTCGTGCAGGGGACGCTGTGGGGCATCAATTCCTTCGATCAATTCGGCGTGGAGCTCGGCAAGAAGCTGGCGTTGGGTATCGATTTATCGGGCGACAAGAAGCCGTCGGGACACGGAGCCGCGGGCCTCGAGGCACTGACCGATTATGTGATCGCACATCGATGAAAACATAAAGGACAAATCACGCCGCACGGAAGTTTCATTGACCTATAATCGTTCGGTTATTAGTCAATGATGTGGGGATCGGATTTTGTCAAAAGCACGGAAGGGCATCATCTTGGCCGGCGGCGCCGGCACCCGGCTGCACCCGGTGACCCTGTGCCAGAGCAAGCAATTGCTGCCGGTCTACGACAAACCGATGATTTATTACCCTCTGGCGACGTTGATGTGCGCCGGAATCCGGGACTTTATGGTCATCACCACGCCGCGCGATCAGACGGCATTCCGCGACCTCTTGGGCAGCGGCGCGCAGTGGGGACTGTCGTTTCAGTATGCGGTTCAGGCTGAACCGAATGGTATCGCGCAGGCGCTGGTGATTGCCGAGGAGTTCTTGGCCGGCAGCCCATCGGCGCTGATCCTGGGGGATAATATCTTCTACGGCTCGAGCTTGGCTGAGCTGCTACAGGCGGCCTCCCTGCGCACCTCGGGGGCGACGGTGTTCGGCTACTACGTGAATGATCCGGAGCGCTACGGGGTGGTGCAATTCGACACCCATGGGGTGGTGGTCGATCTCCTCGAGAAGCCCGCTCAACCGCCGTCCAATTACGCCGTGACGGGCATCTATTTCTACGATGAGCGGGCGCCGGCGCTGGCCCGCTCGATCAAGCCGTCGGCGCGCGGCGAGCTCGAGATCACGGATTTGAACCGCGCGTACCTTAGCGAGGGGACTTTGCGAGTGGAGCGGTTGGGGCGGGGGACCGCCTGGCTCGACACCGGCACGCATAACTCGCTGCTCGATGCGGGGGTGTTCGTGCGCATCATCGAGGAGCGCCAGGGCTTGAAGGTGGCCTGCGTCGAGGAAGTGGCCTGGCGCATGGGGTTCATTACCGCATCGCAACTGGAGGGGCTCGCGACGCCGTTGCGCAAGAGCGGGTATGGGGAATATTTGCTGCGCATTTTACGGGACGAGCATCAGCCATGAATTTTCTCGAGACCCCGATTGCCGGCGTCGTCTTGATCGAGCCGAAGGTATTCGGCGATGCGCGCGGCTTTTTCATGGAGACGTGGCAGGAGCTGAAATTTACTGCCGCTGGGATTAAGGCGAGCTTCGTGCAGGACAATCACAGCCGCTCGAGCCAGTGGACGCTGCGCGGCATGCATCTGCAGGTCGAGCACACGCAGGGTAAGTTGGTGCGCGTCACCACCGGGACCGTCTTTGATGCGGTGGTGGATTTGCGGCGCAGTTCGCCGACCTACCGACGCTGGTGGGGGGTTGAGCTGTCGGCGGAGAACCATCGCATGCTGTGGGTGCCGCCGGGTCTCGCGCACGGGATGCTGGTGACCTCTGCATCGGCTGACTTTCTCTACAAGTGCACGGACATCTACAGCCCGGCGCATGAGCGCACGCTCGCCTGGGATGACCCTGGCGTCGGGATCGAGTGGCCGCTGCCGTCCGGCGTCGTGCCGCAGTTATCGGCGAAGGACCAGTCGGGCAAGAGTCTGAGCGAAATCGAGACGTTCGCATGAAGGTGCTGGTGCTGGGGGGCGCCGGTCAAGTGGCGCGAGCGGTCGTTGCCTGCGCTCCTGAAGAGTTCAACGTGCGGTCCATCGACCGTCGGGCCCTCGATGTCACCGATGGGGCCGCGCTTGGCGCGGTCATCGAGGCGGACAGACCTGATTGGATCGTCAACGGCGCGGCCTACACCGCCGTCGATCGCGCGGAATCCGAACCCGACTTGGCGGTGGAGATCAATGATGTGGCCGTCGGCAGCATGGCGCGGGCCGCGAGCCGCACCGGCGCCCGGCTGCTGCATTTGTCGACCGATTTCGTGTTCGACGGCGCATCGAACCGTGCGTATCGGCCGGACGACCCCACTCATCCGCAGAGCGTCTACGCAAGTTCCAAACTCGGCGGCGAGCGCCAGGCCTTGGAGTCGGACGCGGCGGCTATCGTTTTGCGCACGGCTTGGGTGTATGCATCGAGCGGCCGGAATTTCGCGCTGACCATGTTGCGCTTGATGCGGGAGAAGCCTGAAATCCGGGTGGTCGCGGACCAGATCGGCACGCCGACCTGGGCCACGAGCATCGCACAGGCGATTTTGGCACTGATGGCGGGGTCTGCGCGGCCGGGGGTTTACCATTGGACGGACTTGGGTCTTGCGACCTGGTACGACTTTGCCGTGGCGATTCAGGAGGAGGCCCTGGTCCGAGGTCTGTTGACTCGGGCGATTCCCATCGTGCCCATCACGACGGCGGAGTATCCCACCCCGGCGCGGCGGCCGGCCTTCAGTGTGCTCGACACGGCCGCGACGCGCGCCCTGGTAAAGTTCCCGGCCCACCATTGGAGGCATCAATTGCGAGCCATGTTGGATGAACTCAAGGGTGCGGTACCGTGAGCTTTGAACCGCATAATGTCCTCATCACAGGCGGCGCCGGCTTCATCGGCACGAATTTCGTCCGGCATTGGCTGGGTGCAACGCAGGCCGGCACGGTGGTGGTGTTCGACGCTCTGACCTACGCCGGCAAGCTCGAGAATCTCGCCGGTCTCGAGACTAATCCCCGCTATCACTTCGTCAAGGCCGATATCTGCGATGAGGGGGCGGTGCGCGCGGCGATGGAGCAGCACCACATCGACACCGTCGTGCATTTCGCCGCCGAGTCGCATGTGGATCGCTCGATCCTGGGACCGGATGACTTCATCCGCACCAACGTGGTGGGCACCCATGTGCTGCTGAAGGTCGCCAAGGCGTTGTGGATCGATGGCCCGGGCAAGCGCGCCCATCGCTTCCATCATGTGTCCACCGACGAGGTGTACGGTTCGCTCAAACCCTCAGACCCCGCGTTTCATGAATTGACTCCCTACGCACCGAACTCGCCCTACTCGGCGAGCAAGGCGGGTTCGGATCATCTGGTGCGGGCTTATCACGAAACCTTCGGCCTGCAAACCACGATCACCAATTGTTCAAACAACTACGGTCCCTACCAATTCCCCGAGAAGCTGATCCCCTTGATCCTCATCAATCTGCTGTTGGGTAAACCGTTGCCCGTGTACGGGGATGGGCAGCAGATCCGCGATTGGTTGCATGTCGAGGATCACGCTGTGGCGATTGCCCTCGCCCTGACGCGCGGCACCCCGGGCAGCGTCTACAACATCGGCGGCGCCAGCGAGACGGCGAACATCGACATCGTGCGCAGCCTGTGCGCCTTGATGGATGAGCGGATGGCGGCGGATGCGAGCTTGCGAACGGCTTTTCCGCAGTCGCCGGCCGCGGCCGGCCGACGCTCGGAGGAACTCATCACGTTCGTGCGCGACCGGCCCGGCCACGACCGGCGCTATGCCATCGATTTTCGCAAGGCGACGCGGGAGCTGGGCTACGCGCCGGCCAGGAATCTGGCGCAGGGATTACGCGAGACTCTGGCGTGGTATTTGGCCAACACGGGCTGGTGGCAAGCGTTGCTCGGCACCGACTATAGCGCATGGATCGACAAGAACTACAAACGAACTTGATGGGTTGCTTATTACGGTTATGATGCGCGCTCACCCGCCGACTGGGATGTCGAGAGCGGTGCTCGGAATCGCTGAGTCGGAAACATGAAAAATCGCTTTCTCGCACTGTCGCTGATGGTCTCGCTGTTGATCGTGGCGTTGCCCGCCCAGCCGCAGACCGCCGACCAGCTCAACCAGCTCAAGAATCTGCCCCAGGACCAGCAGGAAGCGCTCTTGCAAACGCTCACCGGCAAGGGCGGGGCCAGTAGTGCCACGACTAAAGCGGATCCACGGCTGAGCACGCCGCAGACGGTTCAGCCAAAGCCTACCGACATGCCCGACGACCAGGGGCGATATCGCCGGGACAAGACGCTCGACGGCCGCACCCTCAGGCAGAGCGATGAGGACCCCGAGTTGCGCGCCGATGATTCGGTGTTGATTGACCTCACCCCTGTCGCCCTCAGCAAGAAATTCATCACTCGAAATCCGGCCGGGAGCGATTCAGGTACTAACGACAACAACGCCAGCATCGTCGCAAGCACGCCGCAGGCCAATGGGCTCGCGAACACGTTTGGCGCCGCCCAGGGCGGAAATACCGGCATGAATCCGCCTGAGAAAGAGGGATCTGATTTCGGTCGCATCAAGGAACAAGACAAGGACAAGACCGTCACGGACGAGGCAAAAGAGAAGGTCGATCAAAAGCGGCAGCTCATTCTGCGGAACAATCCATATCACCTCAATCGGTTCGGGGTTCTCGAGCTGCCGGGCATGCCCGCCATTCCGCTCGCCGGCTTGACCGCGGAGGAGGCCACCAATCGTCTGAGCGCCGACCCCGACTTGCGCGACTTCGTCGTCAAGCTGACGCTGCTGCGATTGCAGCCCTTCGGAGACGAGGCGCTCAAGCCCTTCGGCTACGATTTGTTCGAGGGGGTGCCAAGCACCTTCGCGCCGGTGTCCGATATCCAGGTACCGATGGACTATCTCGTCGGGCCGGGCGACAACCTCAACATCCAACTCTACGGCAACGAGCCCGCGACCTATGCATTGACGGTCCAACGAGACGGGCGCATCAACTTTCCGAAACTCGGCCCGATCATGGTCAGTGGTCTGACCTTCGATCAAGCCCGCTCTACCATCGAAGATCATGTGCAACAACAGCTGATTGGCTCGCGGGTCAGTGTGACCATGGGTGATTTGCGTTCGATTCGCGTATTCGTCCTCGGCGAAGCGGAAAAGCCCGGCTCGTACACCGTCAGCGGCTTGTCTACCATGACCAACGCCTTGTTCGTCAGCGGCGGCGTGAAAAAGATCGGCTCTCTGCGAAACATTCAGCTCAAGCGCAATGGACGCTTGATCTCGGTTCTTGATCTCTACGATCTCCTGCTGCACGGCGATACCAGCGGCGATCAGCAGTTGATGCCCGGCGACGTGATTTTCATTCCGCCCATCGGCAGGACGGTGTCGGTTTACGGCGCGGTCCGTCGGCCGGCCATCTATGAACTTAAAGGCGAGAGCGACGTCCAGCAGGTCATCGACGTGGCGGGCGGGTTGGCGCCGGACGCGGACGGAAAGCTCGTTCAGTTGGAGCGGATCGAGCCGTCGTCGCAGCGACAGATGGTCAATATCAACCTGGTGACCAAGGCAGGCCAGGATGCCAGCGTCGACAATGGCGACAAGATCCATGTCCCATCGATCCGGCCGACGTTGGAACACTCGGTAACGCTCGCCGGTTACGTCTATCGGCCGGGCGCGTTTGAATATCATCCCGGCCTTCGTCTCAGCGACATCCTGCCAAGCTTCGACGAGTTGAAACCCGAAGCAGACAAACGCTACATCATGATTCGCCGCGAGGTTCCGCCCGAGGAAAAAATCGAAGTCATTTCGGCCAACCTTGAACGCGCGCTCGCCGCTCGTGGCTCGGCGGCCGACCCCGAACTGCGTCCCCGCGACAACATTACCGTGTTCGATTTATCGGCGAGCCGCGAACGGATCGTGCAGCCGGTGATCCGCGACCTCGAACTACAGGCGTCGCCGGATCATCCGGCGCAGATCGTCAGCATCGACGGACAGGTCAAAGCGCCGGGGCGTTATCCGCTCGAACCGTCCATGCGCGTCAGTGACCTGATCCGCGCCGGAGGAAGCTTGGATGACTCCGCTTTCGGCGGCGAAGCGGAACTCACGCGTTATGAGATCAAGGACGGCGGTGCGCGTCAAACGCTCTTGCTTCCGATCGATCTCGCCGCCATTCGCCGCGGTGATGCGGCCGCGAACCTCCAACTTCAGCCCTATGACGTGCTCGTCATCAAGGTGGTGCCGCAGTGGGATACGCCGGGATCCATCGAGCTGGCGGGCGAAGTACGTTTTCCGGGCAAGTATCCCATCCATCGGGGTGAGACGCTGTCATCTGTCCTGCACCGCGCGGGGGGGTTCACCGATCTGGCCTTTGAGGAAGGCGCCGTCTATATCCGGGAGGAGCTCAAGAAGCGGGAGAAGGAACAACTGGACATGTTGACCAACCGCTTGCAAAGCGATTTGGCGGCTCTGTCGCTCGAGGCCGTGGCGAGCAGCGCCGCGACCACGAGCGCGAATGGCTCGAATGCGGCCGCCGGAGCAACCCAAGGTCTCGCGGTCGGGCAACAGCTCATCGCCCAGCTCCGCGAAACCAAGCCGGTCGGTCGTCTGGTCATCAACTTGGACGTCGTCATGAAGGGTCGCGTCGGCGGATCCGAGGATGTGATCATCAGGGATGGAGACAAGCTCCTTGTTCCAAAAAAATCTCAAGAAATCACTATTCTGGGCGAAGTGCAGAGCCCCACGTCGCATGTGTATCAGGCCGGTTTGACGCGTGATGACTACATCGCCAAGAGCGGGGGGATCACGCAGAAGGCCGACCGTAAACGCATTTACATCGTGCGGGCCAATGGCGATGTCGTGACGGGCGAGCGCACGGGTTGGTTTAGACGCTCTCAGGCCATCGTGATGCGCCCGGGAGACACGATTGTCGTGCCGTTGGACACCGAACGGATCAGGGCGCTGCCGCTGTGGCAGGCGGTTACCACAATCATCTACAACCTTGCTGTGGCTCTGTTGGCGGTACGAAGCGTGTAAACGCTTGAGATTCAGTTTGACTGCTCCGCGAACCCTTGGCAGCGCCTCTCGCATGGCATCCTTGATTCGATTCGTGGCTGCCATTCCGCGGTTGGATCTGACCCGCCGGGTGTCTCTTTACAGTGTCTTGGGGCTGTCGGTGCTGTATGCGTCAGGCTATTTCCTGCCTTGGCTCATGCCTCCGGGCTGCTATTTGCTGCCATCCAATGACTACCTCGGATTGATAGTGCTGCCGAGTGTCATCGCGGTCATCACCGGAATCGTGCTGATCTATGCGGTATCGGCGGGCGCCCGACGGTGGTGTGATCCACGTGTGGCCACAGTCTGTGCAGTCGCTGCCCTGTGCCTGTTCACGTTGATCGCGTTGAAGGGAATCATGTATGTTGCGGGCTACGACTGGTCGGGTCGGCTCATTCCATACTTTGGAAGTCAGGGAATAGGCCAGCGGGTCTTCAAGCTGCTGCTGGCACTGCTCGTCTTTGGGCCCATCTGGGCTGCGCGCGGCGTCGTTCCGCGAGTGAATCGCGCCCTTGCAAGCCTTGGGTTTGGCTTTGCCGCTCTCGCGGCCGTCCAGATTGCCGTGCATTTATATGAGCCGGTGCAGACTGCAGCTACCGTCGGAATTCTGCGGTCGCTGGGTGCGATGCCCGCCGCGGCCGATGCGCGATCTCGGCGGGTAGTCTGGGTCATCTTCGACGAAACTGATTTTCAAAGGGTCTTCGGTCCAGACAAAGCACCAGGACTCGAGATGCCGAATTACGACTGGCTTTCGCGCAACGCGGTGTTCGCCACGAACGCCAACAGTCCCGCCAAAGCGACCGTGTTTTCAATTCCGGCCCTGCTCACCGGTTCACCAATCTCCGGCGCGGGAATCCGGATCGACATGAATGGCGAGCTGTCGCTGCAACAGGCGCAGGGAGGCTGGATGCCGTTCGATGAGGGAAACAGCATATTCGGGAAGATATCGGCGGGCGGCCGCGGGGTCTCGATACTGGGGTTTTTTCATCCCTACTGCAAACTCTTCGTCACGCGACAGTGTGACAGCCTCACCTGGCCGCCGGTCGGCGGATGGGATGAAGCTTTGAAGGCCAACATCCCCGGCATTTTGTTGACCCACCTTGGATTCCCGAATTATTGGAAGGCGACCACCGAACGCGGCATCAATTTGCTGCCGCAATACCTGGTGCGCGACGATGCCCTCACATTCATCCATCTGAATCTGCCGCATCCGCCGGCGACCTTTGCCGACAAGACGCTGCATCTGGCACCGAGCTCCGACCCGCTCATTTCGTATGCGCATAACCTGATGTTGTCCGACGAGATACTAGGCACGATTGTGCATACGCTACGCGAGCAGTCTTCGCGACACGAGTTGCTTTTGGTTGTATCGACTGATCACTGGTTGCGCAAATTGTGGTACCGGCCGTCTGAGGCCGAATCAAGCAGACCGGTGCCGCTGATCATCTGGAGAGTGGGCGAGGAGCAGGGTGTCGTCCTGCCGCAACCCTTGAGTACTGTGCACACGGCCAGCATGATCCTGAGCTACTTGAATGGAGAAATCGACTCGCAAGCGGACATCGCCCAATGGTGGGACAACCAACCCGTCTATCCCTCGTTCCTAGAGCCGACGAAATGATGGATATCGTCAGTATGTCGATGCCTCTGTCCTGGCGTGATCCAGACGGGTACGTCGTGAAGATCCAGGGCCGGATTCTCCGGCGCGTCGTCACGGAAAAATCCGCGCAAATCCGGATGCTCATCAACGCCTCCTGGTTTGTCCGATTTATGCGAGAGGGTCTCATTCCGGCAACCGCTGAAGTTCCTCCCCCTGTGCCATTCTGCGAAGCATCCGACCCGGGGCTCTGGTTGGAGCACGAGGCGCTCGAGTTTCCATGCTATCCGCATGAGATCACACCGCTGCAGCTCTATGACTCGGGCTGGCTCACGATGAAAATAGCAATCGAGGCGGCGGAGCATGGGTGGATCCTCAAGGATGCTTCCGCGTGGAACGTCCTGCATTCGCGCGGCCGCCCCGTGTTTATCGATGTGTTGTCATTCGAACGCCAGCAGGCGGCGGGACCATGGATGGCCTATGGCCAGTTCGTGCGTCATTTTTTGCTGCCGTTACTCCTCCATCGAAAATTGGCGTTGACGCCGCCCGAGATATTTCTTCTCCATCGCGATGGCGTGACCCCCGAGCGCGCATATCAATTGCTGCGGGGCCTCGACCTGGTCTCGCTCGCCGCGTTCGAAATGATTATCTTGCCGCGATTATTGTCGCGGAGCGGAAGCCGCAAGATTGCGGCCGAAGGGTCTCGCTCGGCGAATAGGGACCCGGCACTCGGACTGGCGCTGCTGTTGGGGGCCATGCGTCGTTTGCAACGGATGTTGGAGCGGTTGCGACCCGATCCTGCAAGATCAAAATCCGTATGGAACGCTTATGAGGAGGATCGACAGCACTATTCAGGCGCGGATCTGCAGGCCAAGACGGAGTTCGTGCGCAAGCATTGGGGAGATGGCCCAAAGGTGCTGGATCTCGGTTGCAACGCCGGCGAGTTCAGTTTGCTGGCGGCCGAGGTGGGTAAGACGGTCGTCGCGGCGGATGCGGACGAGCCTGCGCTCTCGCGCCTCTACTTGCGCCTTCGCGGCCGGGACCTACCGGTGACTCCCGTGCTGGTCAATATCGCCCGACCCACCCCGTCCATCGGTTGGCAAAATAGGGAAGTGGAATCCTTTCTGAATCGGTCCACAGCCCAATTCGACTGTGTGCTGGTGCTAGGTCTCGTCCACCATCTGTTGGTGAGCGAGCGTGCAACGGTGCCCATGCTGGTCGAGCTATTGGACAAGATCGGGCCCACACGCGTGATTCTCGAGTGGATCGAACCCAGCGATCCAAAATTCCGGCAACTGGCGGGTCTGAATGCCCTCCTCTACAAAGACTTGGACTGCACGGTACTCGAGGCGTGCATGCAACAAAAATACACGATGCTCGAGAAATTACCCTTGCCTTGTGGGACCCGGGTGATGTATCTATGGTGCTGTAACACAAATGCCACGTCTGCGAGCTAGCCAGCCCGGGACTCCACCATTCGGCATCGACGTATCGGGGTTTGAAATAATGATGAGAGGATTTGGTGCGCGAATAGCGGTTGCTGCTGTGTTTTTGGCCTTGGCGCCCAGTTTGGCTTGGTCTTACATCGATCCGGGTAATGGCGCGTACATGGTGCAGCTGATGTTCACCCTGGTTGGCGCCGCGCTATTTTACATACGGCATCCGGTGAGAGCATTCCAGGCGGTGCGAAATTGGATTTTCAAGCGCGATCCAGCTCCGATTGAATCGGATGGTGATACCGCCGCGCCAGAGACGCACCTAAGTCCAGCCGCGACGGAGAATGCCGCCCGTCCGGCGGATTAGTTGAGTCTGCCAGGGTCGTGCCGCCCGGTATGCAGTGGATATTCCGGGCCCGCTATATGACGTCTTGATTTCCGTCATTAGCCATTGGCGATTCTCTGTTGTGATAAGTCCCAGCCGGTGAAATCAATTGCCCGTCATAACGCTTCTAAATCAAAAGCAATTCACGACCGCTGCCAGTGAGACCTTACTGGAGGCAGCGCTGCGCGCCAACATCACTCTTGAACATAGTTGTAAGACCGGGCGCTGCGGGACATGCAGGGCTGAAGTCGTTTCTGGCAGTACCGAAGCGTGCATAGATGAAGTCGCCCTGACAGCCACCGAAAGAGCTTCTGGGTGGATTCTCACCTGCGCCCGATATGCCGTTGATGATGTGCGCTTGTCCGTGGAGGACTTGAGCGACGAAAAGCTCGTCCCAGCGCGGACCTTTCCCTGCCGCATCCACTCGTTGGAGAAGCTGGCGCCCGACGTCATGAAGGTGGTTTTGCGCTTGCCGCCCCGCCAAACGTTGGAATATCGAGCGGGGCAGTATATCGACGTCATCGGGTCGAATGCGGTCCGCCGCAGCTATTCCTTGGCGAACGCGCCAGGGGCCGACAGCCTGATCGAACTCCATGTGCGGGAGGTTCCAGGTGGCGCAATGAGCCAATTTTGGTTCGGGGACGCCAAAAGCAATGACCTGCTCCGATTGCATGGTCCACTCGGCACTTTTTTTCTGCGCGGTGCCAATGACGATCACCTCATATTCCTCGCCACCGGAACCGGTATGGCACCGATCAAGGCAATGCTCGAAGGTCTCGATCATCGCAGAGCGGCGTTGAATCCTTCGGTGTATGTCTTTTGGGGCGGCCGGACTGAACGAGATCTTTATTGGGAGCCGGTGCGGGCGGGACATGCGTGTGACTACACGCCGGTTCTATCCCGCGCGGGCGCCGATTGGGACGGGGCTCGTGGTTACGTTCAGGAGGCCGTCTTGGCCAAGGGTCTGGATCTGGGGCGTGCGCGGGTTTATGCCTGTGGCTCTCCAGCCATGATCGACAGCGCGAGGAATCTACTGCTGAGGCATGGGCTCGAATCCCATCGCTTCCATTCCGACGCCTTCGTCTGTTCATCCTAACGTCGAGCGTGCCCGGGCTGCATGGCGCCGCCTTGCCAAGCGTTGCCGCAAGGCATCACAATTACCCTCATGAGTAGCAGAGACCCAATGCAATCGATCGCCAAGACTCCGGAGGCGCTTCGGCGGGAAATCGCCGGGTTGGTGCAACAATACGCCGACATCGTCTATGCGCCCAAACCATTTGATCCGAGCGCGACCGCTGTTCCCGTGTCCGGAAAGGTGCTCGGCGCAAAGGAATTGCAGATGATGGTTGAGGCCAGCTTGGATGGCTGGTTGACTACCGGGCGATTCAACGCGGCGTTCGAAGAGCGTCTCGCGGCGTACCTCGGCGTCAAATATCTCATGACGGTCAATTCCGGTTCTTCAGCCAATTTGATCGCGTTTTCCACATTGACCTCCCCTCGCCTCGGCTCCCGCGCGATCAAACGGGGAGATGAGGTCATCGGCGTTGCCGCCGGCTTTCCCACCACGGTCAACCCCATTCTGCAGTTCGGCGCCGTACCGGTTTTTGTCGATGTGGATCTGACCACGCACAACATCGATGCGGGTTTGATCGAGGCGGCAATTACGCCCAAGACGAAGGCGATCATGTTGGCCCACAGCCTGGGCAACCCCTTCAATCTGGACGCGGTAACCGCGTTGTGCAAGAAATACCAGCTGTGGTTGGTCGAGGATTGTTGCGACGCTCTCGGTGCGACCTACGACAATAAAATGGTGGGAACCTTCGGCGATATCGCGACACTGAGCTTTTATCCGGCTCATCACATCACGATGGGGGAGGGCGGTGCGGTATTCACCAACAACGGCGAACTCAAGGTCATTGCGGAGTCGTTCCGGGATTGGGGCCGCGACTGCTATTGCGCTCCCGGCAAGGATAACACCTGCAACAAGCGATTTTGTTGGAAGCTCGGTGACCTGCCTGAAGGATACGACCACAAATACACGTACTCGCACGTGGGCTACAACCTGAAGATCAGTGATATGCAGGCTGCCTGCGCACTCGCGCAGATGGATCGATTGGAAGACTTCGTCGCCGCGCGTCGGGCAAATTTCGCCTACCTGAAGGAGCGTTTGCAGTCCTGTGCCGAGTTCCTCCTGCTGCCGAGCGCCACCTTGAAGTCCAATCCATCTTGGTTTGGATTCGCGCTCTCGCTGAAGCCGGAATCGGGCGTGAAACGGGTGGATCTTCTGGCTTATCTGGATGGGAACCGGATCGGAACGCGATTATTGTTCGGCGGTAATTTGACACGGCAACCCTACATGTTGGGCCAACAATTCCGGGTTCATGGCGACCTGCGGAATTCCGATATCGTGATGAATCAAACCTTCTGGCTGGGGGTGTACCCGGGATTGACGCGCGAAATGCTGGACTACGTCGTAGATCGTCTGGAAAGTTTTTTTGGCGTCAACTTTTAGATCCAGCCGCCCCTCGGGTGCGCACTTGAAAGCCGCACGATGAGGCCGTTGGCATTATCGAGTGCATTCGCTGAACGGTTGCTGTGCAGTAATTATCGTGTGCTGATTACCGGTGCATCCGGTTGGCTCGGCCGAGCATCTCTCGAAATGCTCTCGGGGGTGTACGGCGAGCTATTCACCGAGCGCGTCAAATGTTTCGGTAGCGCAAGACAAACGCTGCACATTCAATCCGGACTCGCGATCGACCAACAGCCGTTGGACGAGATGAGTGCGGTTACTCCCGCGAGGCATATCTTGCTCCATTTCGCGTGCCTTACCAAGGACAAGGTTGCGAGCATGTCCTTGGATGAGTATCTGGCCGGAAATCGAAGGATATCGAGGATGTCCATGGAGGCTGCGGCGGAGGTCGGTGTCGAGCGGGTTTTGCTGGTCTCTTCGGGAGCAGTTTATCAAGCGCCGACAGCGGCTGGTCCCATAGAGCTGGAGCACCCTTATGCAGCCATAAAACTCGAGGACGAAGCGCTTTTCAGGCATTTTGCTTACGACCGCGCCGGGACAAAGGTTCTCACCGTACGGCTTTTCAATCTAGGTGGCCGCTACATCAACAAAGTCGCGGGGTATGCGCTATCGTCTTTCATTGAACAGGCGCGCGAACGCGGTGCGGGTTCATCGATCAGGATCAATGCCGATCATCCCGTGATCCGTTCCTACGTCGGGGTCGGCGACTTATTGAACGTGGCCTTCGCGCATTTGCTCGACGAGTCGACCGATACCTACGATTGGTTCGACACAGCGGGTGAATGCGAGGTGGAGGTTTCTGCTTTGGCCGAGAGGGTGCGGGCGGTTGTGAACCCAGGCATCGCCATCACCCGGGTTGCATTGACTTCCAACGAAGCGGATCGCTACGTCGGTGACGGTGCAAAGTTCAGGTCCCTCGCCAGCCGCTATGGACTATCGTTACAGGATCTCGATGGGCAGGTGCGTGAGACGGCGGAGTATCTGGGTGCGCTATGACAGCCCGCCCTGTTCCGATGGCGGCCAGCCGGGCCTGCAATTTCTTTGATGCGGCGCGCCGGTGCAAGTGGCTATTTTTGCTCTTATTTCACACGTTAACTATACTGCGCCAAGCCCGGGCGACGGCCCCTCGGTGGCGGCAACCTGACGATCAATTTTTAGACATCTTCGGTAATGCCAGCGGGCTCGCGGGTAGACTCGGTTCCACCCGTTCTTTCAAGGTCCAAGTTAAAGAAAATCAATGAAACATCAGCTATTCGAAGATTTGTTCGTATTGGAGTTGGCCAACAATCACTGGGGCAAGCTCGATCGCGGGATCAAGATCGTGCAGGACTTCGGCAAAGTCGTGCGTTTCAACGACGTGAAAGCGGCCATGAAGCTGCAGTTTCGGGATGTGGACCGATTCATTCACAAGGACTACCGGACGCGATCGGACATTCGATATATCAAGAAGACGCTCGATACGCATCTGAGCTGGCAGGACTATGCGACGCTGACAAAGGCGGTGCGTGAAAACAATATGATCACCATGGCGACGCCGTTTGATGAGGTGTCGGTCGAGAAGTGCGTGGAATTGAACGTGCAGATCGTGAAGTTGGCGAGTTCGGACATCAAGGATTGGGCGCTCATCGAGAAGGTCGCGTTGACCGGCAAGCCGGTTATAGCCTCGACCGGCGGTTCAACACTCAAAGACATAGACGACCTGATTTCATTTTTCAACAAACGCCGTATTCCTTTTGCCATCAACCACTGCGTGTCGATTTATCCGTCCGAAGACTCCGAAGTGGAGCTCAACCAGATTGATTTTCTGCGCGAGCGGTACCCCGAGAACATCATCGGCTATTCGACGCACGAGTACACGGATTGGCGCAATTCCGTGATGATGGCGTACGCGAAGGGCGCTCGGACCTTCGAACGCCATGTCGACATCGATCACGACAACGTGCCGGTTTCGCCCTATTGTTCACGGCCGGAGAACGTGGACGAATGGTTCAAGGCCTATAAGAAGGCGAAAGAGATGTGCGGCCCGCCCGGCACGGCGAAACGCAATCCGCCGGAAAAAGAGATCAGGTATCTCGATAATCTTGTGCGTGGTGTGTACGCCAGCCGGGACCTCCCCGTGGGTCATGTCATCACGGACAGCGATGTGTATCTGGCGATTCCGCTCCTGCAGGGGCAGATATCCTGCCGTGAGTTGATGCGCGGCGAAGTCCTGCTCAAACCCGTGGCCAAGGACGCATCGATCAACATCACCGATATCGACAGCCCCTATGCAAACAATTTATCGTTACAGCGTGTCGTCATGACCCGTGGTTTGGCGCGGACCTGACAGCGCCAAACGATGTCTACCGACCTGCTGGCACAGATATTGGATCAGGCTGCCGATCGCAGTCGCGTCGCGCGCGGAGCTAATATTCGCGACTGGTTGATCTATGGGGCGGGACGGACCGGTCGGCAATGGGCAGTATTTTTGGCGGCGGATGGCCGACAGGTGCATGGCTTCATTGACCGGCGAGCACCGGCGAGCGGCGGCGGCGCCATACCCGTTTTTCGTCCCGACGAGTGCCCGGCGGATCTGAGGGATCGATGTGGGCTTCTTTTGGCCCTCCACAATCCGGGCGTGGATGTGGGGATGGTGCGGGCAGGCCTTCAGGAAGAGGGTTATCGCAACATTTGGCTGTTGCAAGACCTCATCGATGCGTGGCCTCAGGGATCGAATTTTTGGCTTGCCCCATCGGCGGAAACTTTGCCGTTTACGGATGGCATTCATGCCGCCTATGGCGCGCTGGCGGACGAGCGCAGCCGGGAGCTTTTTGCGGCACTGTTGAACCAACGCTTGAACGGCGTGTTGGACTTGCTTTCGGCCGGCTCAGTGGACGAGCACTACCTGCCCGCTGATCTGCCGCCGCCGCTCACGCCGGTGCGTTTCATCGATTGCGGCGCGTACACCGGCGACACGATCGAAAGTTTCCTCCGACAGGGCTTGGACTTCGAGGAAATCGCCGCTTTTGAGCCCGATCCAGCGCACTATCCAACGCTGTGCGCGGGACTGAGTGCCCGGCGGGCCACTGTATTTCCCTGTGGGGTCTGGGATCACATGACCCAATTGCGTTTCGTGTCCGACGATTCGGCCAGTCACATCGCTGCCGAAGGATCCATTACGGTACAAACGCTCTCCTTGGACCAGGCATTGCCGAATTTCGCGCCGAACTACATCAAGATGGACATTGAAGGCGCAGAGTCGAAGGCCTTGGCGGGTGCCCAGGGACTCATCAGCCGTTATCGTCCCAGGCTGGCGATCAGCACATATCACAAGCCTCGCGATCTGTGGGAGCTGCAATTGCAAGTTCAAGGATGGAATCTCGGTTACCAGTTCTATTTACGAAGCCATGCAAGCAGCGGATTTGAAACGGTGCTGTACGCATTACCGACATGAGCGAAGCGAAAAAAATCCGGGTCGCCGAATACCTCAGCCAGTTTTTGGTCGATCACGGCGTGAAGCACGTTTTCATGCTCACCGGCGGTGGCGCCATGTTTCTGAATGATGCGATCGGCTTCAATCCTGGCTTGCAGCCGGTATTCCACCACCATGAACAAGCCTGCGCCATGGCGGCCGAAGGATATGCACGGATATCGGGCGGTATTGGCGTCGTCAACGTCACGACCGGCCCCGGCGGGATCAATGCGCTCAATGGCGTGTTCGGCGCATGGACGGATTCGGTGCCCATGCTGGTGATTTCGGGCCAGGTGAAGCGAGAGACCTGCCTTGCCGCCACGCCCGTGCCCAACCTGCGGCAACTCGGGGATCAAGAGGCGACAATCGATCGAATCGTGCAGTCGCTGACCAAGTATGTCGTGGTGCTGACGCAACCCGAACGCGTTCGATACGAGCTGGAAAAGGCCTTCAAGATCGCCACCTCCGGCAGGCCTGGCCCCGTCTGGATCGATATTCCCATTGACGTCCAGTCAAGCTTCATAGACCCGGAGAAGCTGGCAGGATTCGACGACGAGCTCCCGGCACAAGGTATCGATGGGGCGTTGGACGCCGCCGTCACCGCGGTGCTCGACCGTCTATCCAAGGCGGAACGACCCGTCCTCTTGGTAGGCACCGGGGTACGCGCCGCAGGTGCCGTCGAGGAGTTCGATCGCGCCATCCGTGCACTGCAGATTCCCGTGGTGACCGCGTGGACGCACGATCTGATCGCCTCGGATGATCCGCTGTTCTGCGGACGCCCCGGCACCATCGGGACCCGCGCCGGTAATTTTGTCACGCAAAGCAGTGACGTACTCCTCGTGATCGGCAGCCGCCTCAACATTCGTCAGACCAGTTATAACTTCGCAGGCTTCGCCCCGGGCGCGTTCAAAATTCAGGTGGATGTCGACCCTGCGGAACTGGTCAAACCGACCGTGCATATCGATCAGGCCATCCGCAGTGACGCCAAGGTTTTTTTGACACGGTTGGCCGAACTCGCAGAAGCCTCATTTCCTCGCGGCAAGCACGCCGAATGGCTGGCCTGGTCCAAAGAACGGGCGGTGTTGTATCCCCAGGTGTTGCCGAAGCATCGAGAGTGGCGCGGGCGCATCAATCCCTACCATTTCATGGAGGAGCTTTTCTCGGCTCTCGGCGAACGTGATGTCGTCGTAACCGGCAACGCCACCGCGTGTATTGCGGCGTTCCAGGTCGCAAAGCTCAAGAAGGGTCAACGGCTGTTCTCGAATTCTGGAAGCGCTTCGATGGGGTACGACCTACCGGCGGCCATCGGTGCGAGCTTCGCGGCAACCCCCGGTGGCCAGGTGGTCTGTCTCGCAGGGGATGGCAGCATCCAAATGAACATTCAAGAGCTGCAGACCCTGGTTCAGTACCAGCCTTCGCTCAAGGTCTTCATCCTCAACAATAATGGGTATCTCTCGATCCGCACTTCCCAGGGGAATTTCTTCAAGCGTCTCATTGGAGAAGGACCCGCCAACGGCGTGAGCTTTCCCGATTACTGCAAGGTCGCAGAGGCGTACGGTCTCTCGACGTTGCGCTTGGATAGCGCCGATTTTCCCACCGGGCTCAAGGACGTGTTACGCAGTGCCGGTCCCGTCATCTGCGATGTGATGCTCGATGATACTCAACAGTTCGAGCCACGCATGAGTTCAAAGCAACTCGAAGACGGTCGTATCGTCACCCCGCCGCTAGAGGATATGTTTCCGTTCCTGTCGCGCGAGGAACTGGCGAACAATGTGCGCCGACCTTGACGAACGGATCGAATCAGCCCTGGGAACTCCGTCGGAGGATCGCGGCGGGTGAGGTCTGAGATTAGTTCTGATGCAGCGTGTTTTACACCTCGATTGCCGCACCCTGTGTTTTCTCGTGCAACGCGGCTGGAATATCGTCGCTGCCCGGCCGCGCTCGGATTTCGCGATCGTCACCTTGAGGGTCATGTCTCTGGTGTCGGGACTTGCCTATGTGAAGGTGTATACAGGGGAGTTAACCGTCGACGAAATCGGCACATTTTTCTATCTCTCCACGCTGAGTTACGCGCTGAATGCGCTCGTCTTCCTGCCGGTCGATTTCTACATGCAGGCGCGTATTGCCGAGTTTGCTTCTGTGCCCGCACCTGCCATTCGGCGCCTCATCCTGGTCACGCTGGCGGCGGGGCTGGTCGGCTGTGGGCTGGTCAGCGCGCCGTTCATCTATATGCACAAGCTGCAGATTGCGGACCTACCCTGGCTTTACGCGGTGGCGGCACTGCTGTACCTATGCACCAGCCTGCGCAACCTTTTGAACAACCGCAGCAGCCCGGTGCTTGTGTCCATCATGATGTTGATGGAGTCCGCGGGTCGCGTTCTGGGCTTCGTCGCGTTGGCCACCCTCCTGGGGCGATCGGCGCGGACGTTGATGATCTCCTCTGCGCTGGCGCTGGCGCTGGAGTTGATCGTCATTCTCTGGCAATGCCCGCGTCGGTTGAGTTTCACAGCCGAACCCCGGCGACTGGATCCTCCATCCACCATCGTCAGTACCGCGATAGCACTCGCGGGTGGAGCGATTTGCAATACCGTGCAGTTGCAAGCCTATCGCGTGGCGTACCCTTTGTTCGGGCTTAGTGGTACTTCGGGGATTTACGGTGTGGTTGCCAATGTCGGCGCATCGGCGATGGCCGCATGTGCCTCGATTTATTCGCAGATCGAGACACCGAAACTCTATCAATCGCAGGGACGTTCGATCGAGGGTTTCGTCAAGCTGGCCATAGTGCTGTCGCTGGCGGTCTTACTGGTTGCCATGGTGCTCAATTCGTTTCTGATCCGTCACCTTACACAAGAAAAATACGTCGCCTACTCTCTGGCCATTGGATTCGGCGTGATAATCGAGGCGTGTAACCTCATCACAGGCGGATACGCCGTGTGCTTGATGTTCTATCAACGTGCGGGTGCGCTCCTCAACCTACACGTTCTCGGCACCGTCGTATCCGTGGTGGGCTGCCTTGCCACGCTGACATGGTATCCGCGATCCCCCATGCTCATTGGCGCCGTGCTGGCGGGCTCTCAGCTTCTGATCACTCCATTCATGGGGCTCCTCGTGCGCCGTCAGCAAACCGGAAATAAATGATGTATTCAGACAAGATCACCTTCGTCCTATTCATGTTCAACGAGGAGGCGCGTGTCGATCGCGCAGTGCGCAATTTCAACAAGTACGGCCGGGTTCTCATCGTGGATTGTTTCAGCACCGACCGAACCTGTGAAATGGCCGTAGCACTCGGCGCCGAGATTCTAAAGTACCAGAATACGGGTTACGCGGAGGATGAGGTAACAACTTCGGTTATCAAGTCAACCGTCAAGACTCCGTGGATCTACTGGGGTTTCGCCGACGAGATCGTCGGTCGTGCCACGATGGATACGGTCATCGCGGCAATCGAGAGCGGAAAATATGCCATCGTGAATATTGCCCGCAAGAATTACTACTATGGAAAGTTTTGTCATTCAGCTTATATCGCGACGCAAAACCGGATATTCATGAAGGAAGCGATCGACTTCACTGGCAACCGGATCCACCACTTTGGCAAGGCAACGGTGCCCGAATCATCCATCTTGTATCTTGACCCGAACAAACACTGGGTGCATCACTTCATCTCAAATACCACCAAAGTCTACCTTCGATCGATTGACAGTTATACGGATATCGATGCCTTGGACAATCCGTCGCGTTCGCCGCTTCATTTGCTGGCACGGATGACCGCCGGAGTCATGGGCAATTTTTTCCTCCGAGGCGGTTACCGGGCGGGCCGCGCAGGCTTCTACCTTGGAATGTTGCAGGCCTTGTATCAATTATTGAACTCGATGAAGGCTTATGAGCGTGAGAATAACCTTGAAAAACTAACCATCGAAGATCGCAACAACGAGATTCGCGACAAGCTCCTGGCTGCAGTGGAAAGCGGTAAGACCGACCCGCGCTAGAGACGTCCATTCCAGGCGTTTCGTGGTCCGCCAGCACGTATAAATCCGTTGATAGACTTGTGGAGCGGGGATTTTGACCACCGATATTGAGGCTCATTTGATGAAGAAGTTTATAAAGCGGCACAATTGGCTCTCACAGCTTCTTGCAGTTCCAATAGCGGGTCGCCGTGCATGGATGAACTGGCGACAACAGCCGGTGGATGTCGCACTCGATCGCTTGGGCGAAATGTTCCGGAGTAATGTCGTCTTCGAGGCCAAGGAATTTGACGGTATCTTCTCGATAAACCCTCGTTCGCATCTTCTTCGCCGCCTTTTGCTGCAGGGCTATTACGAACCACGGATTGCGCGTTTGTTCTTCCGCTTCCTGAATCCTGAAGGCGACATCTTGGATATTGGCGCCAACGTCGGATTCTTCACCATCGGAGGTGCGAAGAAGCTGTCGACGGCACGACTCCTCGCGGCAGAGCCAACCTCTGAGGCGTTCGATCGTTTGACTGAAAATGTTGCGCGTAATCAAGTCGGCGACAGGGTCATTCTTTTTAAGGGCCTGGTTGGTTCTTGGAAGGGTCAATCCCAGGTCAATTATGTTGCCGGACTCGAGGAATATTCGTCTATCAACACATTGGAACATTTCGCGACAAAAGATCTCGAAGCTCGGACGGAGACGGTGCCTATCGAGCGGGTGGACGATCTTGTGCTTGCGCATGGATTACGCCCGACGTTGATGAAAGTGGATGTGGAAGGGGCGGAGTTTTCGGTGTTCGAGGGCGCGCAACATACGTTGTCTACATATCGTCCAGTCGTCATCTCTGAAATATGGCGTAAGGCAGCGAAGGCGGGTGGCCGCACCGGTGCCGAACTGATTCAGCTGTTCGAGAAGCTCGACTACGTGGTCAAGGACCCGCACGATCCTTTGTCCAAGCCGGGTTTGTCCGATATTGGCGAGATCATATGCATTCCCAGGGAAAGATTTGATGAGCGTCTCTTGGACTGAGGCGTTTCCGACGATGCGTTCTCATTGATTCGGCGATCGACCCGATGCGGATCGGCACCAGTGTAGGCGCTCGGTTGTCAAACCCAAACCGAGTGTTCCAGGTCATATCTCTTAATTAGGCGCGCGGGATTCCCGGCGATCATGGAGTAGGGAGGGAAGCTTCTTGTAACGACCGATCTCGTACCGACAGCACAGTAATCGCCCAGAGTCACCCCGGGGAGAATCGAGCTTCCGAGACCGATAAAGCATTTCTTGCCGATTTTCACCACTCCCTTGGACTCGAGAGGCTGCTGCATGATCGGCCCGGCATTTGGATTGAGCCCATGGGAGGCGTCCGATATATACACGGCATCGCTGATGACGCAGCCGTCGCCGATTTCGATGCTGTGCATGGCGGAAAACATGCAGTATGCGCCGATGTAGACGCCGTTTCCTATAATGATGTGGGCGTCGAGCTCTCCGCCGCTGTGCGAATCATAGGCCTCGATTCTGCAGTGGCGAAGGATGCTCGTCTGGTCACCGATCTCGATCCGATGCGGATTGACAATCCAACGGGGTAAGCGAACGACGGAGTTCGAGCCTATTTTCATGCCGCGTGGACGAAAAAGAAGATGCCGAAATAGTCGTTTTAGTTGTGCAGACACGTTGCGCCTCAAGGTATCACGAAGGGACTGGGATGATGAAACTACAAGGATCTAATAACCGATGATGCTTCACGGCATGCCCTTGTTCATGGCTTTGGATCTTGATCTGTCCATCGGGGGTGCTCAAACCTGTTGTATCATCACTGGCAGGGCTGCAACATACGGGCGAGGTTCCATGGATCGTTTTTCCAGCGTCTTTTTCGACGATGCTGATTCATCGGGTCATTCGTACTCAGGGGTCCGTCGCTCGATACGCCGCATATCTTCAAGGGTGTGTCAGGGAGCCTATGTTGAAGCGCCGTGAGATTGCGCGAACCCTGCTCGCATCGGCAACAGGGTCGATCCTTGCACCAAAATCCGCGGATCCTCAAGCCGCTGTAGGCGCCGCTCATCCGCAAACGGCCGCGGAGATTTCGGCCGGTGTCTTGCCTCGAAATCTTGCGTTTCCGGAATTGAACATCCTGCGCTACGGTGCGCCAATCAATGGAGGCGATGCCGCCCCTGCGATGCAATCCGCCCTGTCCGTGCTTTCGAAGCATGCGGGCGGTGAAATGCTGATTCCTGCTGGATGTTCCTTCAATGTCAGCCAGGTTGTTTTTCAGTCGCTGAGCAATTTCAACGTGCGCTGTGATGGTGTGATCAACTCCCTCGTCGATCAATTCGGCACACCTTTCATCGATCAGAGGCGCAGTTTTCAAGGCGTCCACACCCCCTTGAAGTTTATCGCCTGCGAGCACTTCAAAATTATCGGAACCGGGTACATCCAACCTGGTTTTGCGGAACCGCTTTACATCAATGGCTGCCATGACTTCGAAATCTCGATTGACTGTCGCGGCACGGGTGCTAACAGCACTCTGTCGGGAATTTACATCCAGTATTGCCACCAGTTCATCTTGCGCGACATGGTGGTGGATTCGATCACCGCACAGAGGATGAATGACAACACCGAGGTCTATTACAGCTGGCTCAATAATATCCAGTTGCTTGATTCCTACGACTTCCGTATTTCGGGATGGCTGTCCCGCAGGTCAGGAATGAACGGCATCTATGTTGGATCTAATTGTTATGACTTCGATGTCAGCAACAATATTTCTGAGTACAACGCGGGTTCCGGTATACAGATCACCTGGTCCGGCTATGGCGACATGCCGGTTCGGTACAAAATCAACAACAATATCTTTCGTTTCAATCAAGCCGATGGACTCGATAACCCAAACACAAACGGTAAAGGGACCGTCGATGTGTTCGCGCAGTTCAACAACAACCTCCATGTATGCAATGGCTGGATAAATTGTAATCCTGTCAACCTACCCGGCGCCGATGGTTCGGGGCTTGGTACCTTCTACCGGATCGCGAATTTCGAGGCCGTCGGAAATGTCGTATTCGAGTGTGCGAGTTGGGGAATTTTTTGCGACGGATGCCAAGATTTTTCAATCACTGCAAATCGCGTGCAAAAAACCCGTCCAAGAGCGTCGAATGGTGGGATGTACATCTCGGCACTGAAAGACGGTAGATTCATAGCCAACGACGTCAAGGTGGCGCCCGGGTCACCCGCGTTTCTCATGCATACATGCGACGACGTCAGCATTGTCGACTGTTCTTTTTCCGGTCTGGCCGAGATTGCCAATGGAGCGTACACCGGCTGCAAGATATCGCGATGCAAGTTCGATTGTGGTAATGCACTCATCGTCCAATTCGATCTGTCCGATTGCGATGTCGTTGTTGGCAACGCCGGTCAGGATGGCTTGTACGTCTCCCGTGAGAGGGTGACGCTTAGCGGCAACCGGGTGACCGCCCCCGGCAACGCAATCGTCATATCGTCGGCGAACTTTTGTACCCTGACGAATAATGTGGCGACCTCGACGGGACGCGGGGCGGGCATCTACGTCACCGGTGCCACGGGCACATCGATCCGGGGAAACCGGGGGACAGCTGTTTCCGGTCCCGGAATTTGCGTGACGGGTGCATCGCGCCAAACCGAATTGGCCATGAACCAGGGCAGTTCATCGAGTGGAAACAGTTTCCTTGTCGATGCCAGTTCGACGCAATCGATAAAGTTCGGCAACGTCACGGTGGCGGGTGTAGCAAATTTCGCCGGCGGCTACGATGTCAATTTCTAGATGATGCGGCCGAAGATCCCTAACGCGGGGAAGAGGCGTGGACGTTCCGCGCATTCACCTGTTGTCTGAGATGGTTCACTACGGTGCGATATGTCCCATTTTGACGAACAATTGATCAAGCTCTATTCTGCGCAGGCACAGGCGAAGGGTGATGCCTATCTGCATGCCCATTCCAGAAATCTGGCCGTGATACGCCGACAAACGAGCATTTTCGAGCGTTGCCAGGAGTTCCTGGCAAACTCCGAAACCGTGCTCGATTGGGGTTGTCGCCAAGCAGCGGATGCGTGCATGGCGCGCATGCTGCTGGGCCCGCAAGTGAAACTGCATGGATGTGACGTCGATAGCGGCGAGTATCACGCTTTTTTTGACTTCGCAGGCCTTCAGTATACTCAGTTGACCCATCCGTATTTGCTGCCGTACGGGAATGACACATTCGACGTCGTCATTGGCAGCGGAGTTCTCGAGCACGTTCCCAATGACTCCGAGTCTTTGAAGGAGCTTTGGCGCGTGATAAAGCCCGGCGGTGTTTTCATCATGACGATGCTCCCCAACTTGTTCTCCTATACCGAGTGGCTCAATCGCAGATTGAACAACCCGCATCATTTGCGACTGTATTCACTGTCGGAGGCCAGACACATGTTCATGCATCACGGCTTCCTGCCGGTGCGGTGGGGTTACCATCAAGTGGTGCCGACACTGTCGAGCCCCAAGGGCGGGATCTTCGACAATAGTGTTGCAAATTATGTCGTGGAAAAAGCGTTCTCGCTCAACAGCCTTTTTGAAAAGGTCTGGCCAATCAATCGATTTGCCACGAACCTCTTCATTATCGGCAGGAAGGTCGAGGCGTTTCACGGCTAGAACCCCGCGTGAGGGGCGGTGATCTGGAGGGGGGTTCCATGAGCGAGTGTAGGAATTGTGGGTCAACAGCCCTGCAAGATCTTGGCTTCATCGGCGATGTTGCGCCATTTTTTCTCGGCAGAGTTTTTCACCTGCGAATCGGCTTTTCGCCGGGCGCGCAGCCGATGATTCAGTTCATACGCCGCCGAACCCAATGGCTTCGTCGGTTGTTGATGCGGATCTATAGACCGACAGTCCTGGTTGAGCTCCAAACTTGCGGCCTCTGCTCCTTTCTCCAAACGAAATATCCCTTCGCCGATTCTGCGCTCAAGGGTCTATACGAGGACTATCGATCGGATGCGTATAATAGAGAGCGGTCTCTACACGAGCCTGCGTATGCGGCTGTTGCGAAAGACATCGGTGCCAATGCAGCGGAGGTGCAGAATCGCGTGGCAACGCTGACCGCGTGGCTTGCGGCGAAGATCGGAACGAACCACCAGTTGTCGATGCTGGACTTTGGGGGGGCAGACGGCAGATTTCTACCTGGTCTGCCGGGCGCCAAGTTCGTTTATGAAGTCTCAAATATCCCGGCGGTGCCCGGCGTCGTCAGGGTGGATAGCGATTCGGCACTGGCAACCTACTCTTACATACAGCTGGCTCACGTGCTCGAGCATGTGCCTCATCCGCTGGCATTGGTCAAACACATATGCTCTTTTCTCAAATCAGATGGTTATCTTTATGTCGAGGTCCCGCAGGAAATCGACGAAGCGGCGCTCAACCAGCTGCGCGAGCGAAAAAAAAGCGTCTCGATCGGAATTCATGAACATATCAATCGATACACTCCCAAGGGAATAGCCGCACTCTTGCAGGCCGCCGGACTCACGACGATCGCGGTGGAGACGGAGGTCGTGGATGTCGGCTGGACAAAAGCGCCGGTGATTCGCGGCCTTTCGCGCAAATCGCCGGTCTGAGCAGGAGGGAGCGTTCAGCAGGTGATCTCGGCCGTCACGCCATTAGTAAACTGTACGCGTTCAGCCTTGGTTAAAGCAAATCGTGGACTTCGAATTCAGGATTCGGGAGCGAGGAAGAGTTTGATTCCGTCCAGATAGGATCTGAACTTGGTCCGATAGACCTTCGGAGAGTCCCTGCGCGACAGTAGTTTCGTCAGAAAGATCAGTTGATATAGCAGTAAACAGTAGGCGATACCGATCACGTTGAGATTTTTCAAGGTGAAGTAGACCTTGTTACGGGTTGCGAAGCGGATGGTGAAGTCAGATTCGCTGCCGCCCGTCAAGCTGCTGACTTTATGATAGAGGATACCCGCCGGTTCGTACCAAAGGAGCATGCCGCGCTTCATTGCACGCCAGCAGAAATCGGTATCGTCGTAGTAGACGAAATAGCGGGAGTCCATCAACCCGACCTTATCGAACACGGCTGCGCGGACCAACATACAACAAGTCGGCGCATATTCGATCTGTCTTGGCGTATCGAAGGCGCCGTCATCCAGTGTTCCCTCGCCGAAATGACCTGTAACGCATCCGAGCCAGCGCTTGAAGTAGCCTCCGGCACACCAGATCCTGTTGGGCGGATCGAAATACATCATCTTCGGCACCAACATATCCGCCCTGCGCTTCTCGATGGCTTCCACCATCGTCGCCATCAATTCGGCGTCGAACTCGGTATCGTTGTTAATCAACAGGACGAAATCGCAGCCCGCCTGCATGGCCCTCCGTATGCCTTGGTTATTTCCTTCCGCGACACCGAGATTCTTGTCGTTGGCGATCAGTGTTATTCGCGAGTCGGTGTAATTCGTGAGCGCTCGCAGTGTGCGGTCCGCGGACGCGTTGTCGATGACGTAAAGTTCGAAATTGTTGTGGCGTTGAGAAAGGATGGACCTCATGAAGCCATCGATCACAGAGGCGCTATTGTAGGTTACTGTAACCACGCCGATCCGGGGGGCGCTTGAGCTGCTCCCTGTCATGACTTGAGCAGACCCCTTGTCTTCATCTCATTCAAGCTTCTGTCAAAGCCGTCATTTGGAACAGCTTGTTGCCGTGCCCAATGGGTGAACCGCGCGATCCCATCATCGAAGTTGACCTTTGCCTCGAATCCTAGCAAATCGCGTGCTTTAGAGAGGTCCGCGTAGTTGTGCCGGATATCGCCCAATCGGAAAGCCCCGCTCACATTGGTCATGGCTTCACTCTGGTAAAGTCGCAACAGGGCGCGAGCCACCGTGAGCACGCTAGTCGCAGCGCCAGATCCGATGCCAATCGCCTCAGAGGTAACTCCATTCCGGAACAGCGCCGCGACAGTGGCGTCCACCGCATCGTCAATGAAAAGGAAATCCCGGCTTTCCTGGCCGTCCTCAAAGATATTGATGGAATTGCCATTGAGGATTCGTGTGGAAAATATTGAGATGATCCCGGTGTAGGGGTTGGTCAGCGACTGTCCCGGACCGTAAACATTCTGATAGCGCAGCGCCGTGGCGACCTTGCCGATGGCCTGGCATACCGTGAGCACCATCTGCTCCTGATTTTGCTTGGTGATGCCGTATACGGAGGTTGGATGGATCTTCGACAGTTCGTCCGTCGGTAGCGCTGTCATCTCTTCGCCCGATTGCGGACAAATGGGATTGAACCGGCCCTGCCGCAAATCGGACTCTCGTCTGGCCTCCGGATAAACCACACCCAACACCTTGGAAAGATACTTGCCCTCGCCATAGATTGCGCGAGACGACGCCAGGACAACCTTTTCGATGGTATTCGGTCGGTTGACGAGAATGTCGAGCATCAGCGCCGTACCGCCGATATTGACGTCGGTGTAACGCTTGATCTCATACATCGACTGACCGGTTCCAGTTTCAGCGGCCAGATGAATGATTGCATCCTGGCCGTCCAGTGCCTCCAACCAGGCCGATTCCTCGCTCACGGAACCGTGAACGAACCGTACCTTACCGGCGATCGATCGATACAGCGGCGAGGTCTTCTCTGGTTCATTTCCATGAATCTGCGGCGCCAGCGAGTCCATGACGGTGACGTTGTGGCCAAGCTCACAGAGTTTTCGCGTCACATTGGACCCAATGAATCCCGCCCCACCGGTTATCAAAACGTTCATATTCATCCGATTCGTTTGAGCCAAGTCTCTTCAACGAGACATCAAGCAGGCAGTTTGAACCCAGCAACGGTCGTTCGCTTTCGGGCTATACCGCGGATGATCACCTTGAAAATGGCGAGTGCAGCCAATAAAACCAACATATCTCCGAGGATTTTCACGGGAATCAGATACCCATCCCGCATGAAGCGGAAAAGCACGTCGGACGTGAAATATGAATAAAATATCCAAGAGTATGGGCTCCCTTTTGCCTTCGAGTAAAGCCAGCTCGCTATCCCTCCCAAAACGACATAAAACAAAGGCCAAAAGACTCCAAAATAAATCAATCCCGCCGCGTAGCCGTTGAACGCACCGAGTGGCGACAGCGCATTAAATTGGTGGATGTAGGTGAGGGCGTCCTTATCCGGAACAAGGAATCTCGGTGCCGTGAACAGAATGATATCAACGAGGAAACTCGGCAAGGATCCGGTCGAATTCATGATGTCCGGCGTATTGACGACGGCGCCAAGTGAAAGCTGCGAAAACACGCTCTCGTAGATGATGGGGCTGAGCGCGCGAGCGATCGACAGTTGTTCACCGAGGTCGGAACCCGATCTGGACAGAAACACGAAGAAAGCCAATGCGACCACACCTGTAAATAGGAGTGGACCCAGAATGAGAATTCGCTTCAGAGTCAGACGGCCGTTCACATATAAATACAAGACGTATGCCATTATGTTGACGATGAAGATGATGCGTGTGCCATGGAGTAGATTTACTCCATTGAGGACACTCAGCAGCACGAATCCCGACACATTCCATTTCGAATCAGAATTCAATACCAGGATCGAGGCCAGCAACAGGCACTCGGAACAAACCATCGAAAAGCTCCAAATGCCCCCTGTCATCTCGCCGCTGTCGGCGGCATAAACGTGATAGACACCCAATGGAATCATGGCTGCTTTCACGCAGATGAACAGCCCGGCGATCAAGGTCACGCTGATCCTTTCGGCCGAACCGAGATGCAGGGTCGGGTAGGCGACGCTGCTCGACGTGACGCGAAACCGCTTGAGCAGCCACTCGGTGACGAATGAACCCACCGTGTAGGCGATAATCCCTTCCGCATAGATGGTCGTCATTTCGAAAACCAGACGACTGTCCAGAAGGCCGATTGCATCGGCCGCGCCGACATCGACATATCCCGACAGGTAGATGAATAGAATCGGCAGGAAGTACACTGCATTGAACAGCCAGAAAAACATCAAATGCGGCGCGACACGGGTGCGAATGACGGGCGCATGTCGATTGGTAGGAGGGTTCACCCGACTCTTGGTGGAGACACCGGCTACTCTCATGCGTTGGCACCTCGAACGATCTCCCAGGTCGACGCCGCGGTTGTGTTCCAGTCGAACAGTCTCGCATTCGCTCGTCCCAGGCTGATGAATGTTTGTCTCGATGTCTCATCGTAATGAAGCCGTTCGAGGCCCCGGGCAATTTCCTCCACCGACATGGGATCAACGAGCAGGGCGGCGTTTCCGGCGATTTCCGGCATGGCGGAGAGATTCGAGGTCAAAACCGGGACCGATGCCGCCATGGCCTCGAGGATGGGGAGCCCGAAACCCTCGTACAACGAGACGAAGGCAACCAGCCTGGCACTGCGATACAGTCTGGCGAGCACGTCGTCGGTCACGTCGCCGGCAAATCGCACGACATGATCGATGTGTAAGCGGACCGCAGCCTCGCTCAACTGCCTGTCGGGTTCACCGGTCAACAACAGACAAACGCCGTCGCGCGGAAGCGATGACATGGAGAATGCTTGGAGCAGCCTGTCAAGGTTCTTATAAGGGCGGCGGTTTCCGGCGTATAGGACGAACGGGAACTCGAGGTCACTGCCCGATGATTTCGCAAAAAAATCGACATGAACACCGTTGTGAACCGTGAAGACGACGTCTGGATTCACTCCAGACCAGTTCAGGAACTCGTTTCTTGTGAAATCCGATACGCAGATGACCCTTTGACACCGTTTGTATAATGGCTTCATCACGACGTTGTAATAGAGGGCATGAACCTGGCTGTAGTGATGCAGATGAGTGAGGTCATGAACGGTCACCACGGAAGCGAGCGCGGACCATGCCGGCGGCATGTATCCGGGGCTCCAAAACACACCGTTGTCGACGGCCTGGTGTGACAATGCGCGGGCGATGGCGACGGGTGACAGAGGAGAACCAATCCGACCGGACACGCCGCAATCCGCGATCTCGAGGTCCTGAGGCCGGCGATCGAGCAGCGCTGATTGCACCGTGCCGATACCGGTTTTCCGCGGCCACCTCAGGTCTGCATAAACGATCATGGGCCTGTCATTCTTGCGGACGTCGGCAGAGAGGGCTAATTCCAGGAGCTGTGGATGAATGCGACGAGCGTTGAGATAAAGAAGCCGGCAAACAGCCCGACCACGATCCAAAGGGACTTGATGGGCGAGGATTGCTTTTCCGACGGGCGCGCTGGATCGATGATCCTGAAAGCATATTCTTCGCTGCCCCTGGCGAGCATGGCCTTCTTGATCTCTCCTTCGAGAATTCCGTAGATGGCGTTCCTCACTTCGACGATATTTGTTCGTGCAGCCTGGTCGGTCAGGTAGGCAACGTTCCGCTCCGATTCGGCGATAGCCTTGTTTCTCAGGACTTCGTTGGTCATGTCGACGATTCCGTTCGCCCAATTCGCAGCCACAACCGGGTCTTTCCAGTCGATTTTGAGGGTGACGATACCCGTCTTGCTGTCGATGGCAATCGTGCGCAGCGACTTCTTGAAGAGTTGATTGGCTTTCCACAGGGTAGGAGGGTCGAGCGGGTGCTTCCAGCTGTGCGTTGCGGCATCCCACTCCTTTTGATAGAGAACTGGAAGGAGCTGGTTCTTGTCTATGTAACGTTCCGTCAGAGCTTCTGACTGCAGGACCGCCACGGCCTCGGCTTTCTTTGAATCACCACTCATCGACAAACCGGCCAAGGCGGCGATGCCGCCCAACTGTGAGGTCACCGAGTTGGCCATATTGCCGTTGTTCGTCGTGTCGACGGGCGAAAGGACGACCGACGCCTGATACCATTTCGGAGCCCTGAAGGCGGCCACTCCGGCAAGAATTCCGCATATCAATGAGAAAGTGATGATCAGAATCGCCCTCGTCCGGAACAAGCGGACCAGATCTTTGAGGGTGAGTTGATCCAAATCGACCTGCTGCGTCACGGCCTCCATGGAATACCCCGGCGGCGTCGTTCGTCGGTCGGATCGAGCAAGTCAATGTCGTTTGGCATGAGTGGGTTCCGGCACATCGTTTCGTTCGTGGCTCTACCCGACGATTATACCTTAGGGAACTCTTGGGGTTCTCCGGGCTCGTTAGCCTATACTTTCCGCGGGGATTGTGAGGATTCTCGAGGTTGTTGCGATGCTAGACGTGCCGGCGAATTCGCCTACCGCCCCCCACGATTCGGTGAGCGGGTTCCAACCAACGGTAGGGGTCGTCGTGCCAACCCTCAACGCCGGCAAGAATTGGTCCGCGTGTCTCGCCGCCCTCGCAACGCAATCCGTCCAGCCTTGCCGGCGGTTGCTGATCGATTCATCGTCGGTCGACGATACCATTCCTTTGGCCCAGTCGGCGGGCTTCGAAGTAGTCACGATCGAGCGCTCAGAGTTCAACCATGGGAGCACTCGTCAATGGGCAGCCGAGTACTTGGGTGATTGCGAAATCATCGTTTTTCTCACTCAGGACGCGATACTGGCAACGCCTGAGTCCGTTGCGAACATCGTGGCGTGTTTCGCCGATCATGCCGTGGCCGTCGCCTATGGCAGACAGCTTCCCCACATTGGCGCCGGCGCGATCGAAGCCCATGCGCGCACGTTCAATTATGGACCCCGAACGGCGAGGAAAGACTACGCCGCCGCGGCGGAGTTCGGCACCAAGGTGTTCTTCTGTTCGAACTCGTTTGCGGCGTACCGACGTTCCTTGCTCATGTCGCTGGGAGGATTCCGGCCCGACTTGATCCTCGGCGAGGACATGGAGTTTGCCGCGCGAGCGATCAAGAACGGCTATGCCAATATCTATTGCGCGAGTGCGCTGGTCTATCATTCGCATGATTACACGCTGCTGCAGACCTTCTCGCGTTACTTTGACATCGGCGTTTTCGACGACGAAAACCCCTGGATGCGCGAACACTTCGGTTCCCACAGCGGCGAGGGGCGGCGTTTCGTCGAGTCAGAGTTGCGCTATTTGCTTCACCACGATCCCGGCGCGATTCCGAGGGCCTTGCTGCAAACCGCGGCGAAGGCCGCCGGTTACCACTGCGGGCGCTTCCAGCGCCGATTACCGGTGTCTATCAAGCGCAAGCTGTCGATGATGTCGACCTATTGGAAATAGCGCAGTGGGTTCGATCAAATGTCGGTTTGCCGCAGCCAGTCGGTGGTGAGGCGCACTCCATCTTGGAGTGACGTGACGCAGTCCCAAGATGTCGCCCGCTTGAATTTTGATGCGTTCAGGACTATCCGCGGCACATCGAATGATCGCGACGGGAGCCAGGTTACAGTCGGTTCAAAGCCGACGACACTTGAAATCTGATCCAATATCTCGCGAAGCGACAATCCCTTGCCTGAACCGACGTTATAGACGCCGGAGATGGGATTGACCGTGGCGAGGTAGACGGCATTGGCGACATCACCCACGTAAATGAAATCGCGAGTCACGCTTCCGTCACCCCAGACCTCGACGTTCTGCTTCTTGAGCGTGCGATGCAGGAAGACTGTCAGTGCTCCCAACGCGCGCAGGGGGCTTTGTCTTTCGCCATAAGGGTTGGATAGCCGCAGCGCGACGTAATCCAGTCCGCGCAGATGCTGGTAAACGTCGAGATAGTGTTCGATGCTGAGTTTCGAAACGCCGTAAGAACACATGGGGCGAACGGCGTGAGACTCATCGACCAGGTCCAGATCGCCAATGTCTCCGTAAACCGTGCCTCCGGAAGACAGGAAAACGAGCTTGCCGATGCCGTGCCTGACGCAAATATCCAGCAGATTGAGCGTGCCGATCACGTTCGACTGGATGTCGAACTCCGGTGATTCGTTCGAACTCTTGGGGGTCGTCGTGCTCACGCAATGAATGACGGCATCGAAGCCTGTTGCGATCAGTTCGTTGAGCGCCCCGACGTTGCCGAAGTCACCGGTGAAGAATTTAATTCCGCGGGGAGAACGCCGGAATCGCTCCGGGTATAAATCATAAACAGAGACGTCGTGTTTCTCGGCGAGAAACTTATCAACGATGTGCGACCCGAGGAATCCCGAACCACCGAGGACTAAAATTCGCATGGATTCGTCAATGCATGCAGCACGAACTACGAAGCACTAGCCACGAAATCCCACCACGACTCATCAAAATACATCTCGTCGCAGCACGACACTCGTGAAGGTCCGCCACAAAATCTGCATGTCGAGCTTGAGACTGCGTCGTCGGATGTAATCCAAGTCGAAGCTTATGGTCTCCTTCTTCGTCAACCGGTCCCTGCCAGTCACCTTGGACAAACAAGTTACGCCTGGCTTGACCGACAAGTAATCATCCCGATAGGGACCATATAACGCCATTACCTCAGGGATTTCAGGTCGCGGCCCGACCAGCGACATATCGCCGCAAACCACGTTCCACAGGTTCGGCAGTTCATCGATGCTCGTCTTGCGTATCAGCCGCCCCGCACGGGTCACTCGAGGGTCCTCCTCATGGTGAAAGCAGAACTCCAAATCCCGATGCTTCGAATAATCATAATAGCTTGCAAATCGTGTACGAGCATCTATGAACATGCCGCGGAGCTTGACGATCTTGAACGGCTTGCCGTTCTTGCCGAGTCGAGTCTGAATGAAAAAAGGCGATCCTTTGGTCTCGAGACGAATGAGCAGCGCAGCGACCAGGATGAGCGGGGTAGCGATCAAGAGCAGCACAAGGCCCGCGAAGAAATCGATAATCCGTTTGATCGGCTCATAGGTCGCTGGAGTAGCTCGGACCGTCACCGAGATCGGGGGCGCAACCACCTTGGGGATGGTCGAAACGATGGCGGCCGGCGCTGTCGGAACCGACTTCAGTGGGGCATAAACCAACGGATTGCCTGTCGCTTCCGCGGAATCTTGCCGCGCCGCAGCTTGGGTGGAAAGTCCGTGGTTGGCCTTAGATTTCATGTTCAATTTCACCTGAGCTCGGCTTTTCGCTGGCATTTGACACTTCCCTGTAAGACCGAATCATTGAATCCACATCCCCAGAGATTAAGCAAGTAGCATGCCAAGCTGTTGATATATATAGGCATCATTTAAGCGGACTGGCCCCGGTTCACGGACAGCGCTAAAAAACGGATGAAATGTTAACGGATCACACTCCTTGAAAAATTATTTCCCATAGTGACGACATATTATCTCAACGGCGATTAAAGATCGTTAACCGTCGCCTCAAAACAACGCTTTTCTCAATCCGAACGCGCGAGGATGCCCGTGCGTTGACATGAGTTTCTATGGTCGTGAATGATCTTCCACCGCACGCACCCAAAAAATGAGGCTCCAATCTCACTGACTGACTGTGCGAAAATCCCGACAGCCGATCTCGCCGGCCGCCATGAGGGCCCTGATAAGGTATAAGGAGCGTCAACATTCGGAGGAAACTTGTCAAAGACGGCATTGATCACCGGTATCACCGGGCAAGACGGGGCATACCTGGCTGAATTGCTGCTCGCCAAGGGCTACCACGTCCACGGTGTCAAGCGCCGGGCATCGTCCTTCAACACGGACCGCATCGACCATCTTTACCAGGATCCGCACGAGCAGAACGTGCGCCTGAAACTCCACTACGGCGACCTGACGGATTCCACCAACCTCATCCGGATCATCCAGGAGGTTCAACCCGACGAGATATACAATTTGGCGGCCCAGAGCCATGTTGCGGTCTCCTTCGAGACGCCGGAATACACCGCCAATTCGGATGCCATCGGCACCTTGCGAGTATTGGAGGCCATCCGCATCCTCGGGCTCGAAAAGAAAACCCGGTTCTACCAGGCTTCGACGTCCGAGATGTTCGGCAAGGTCCAGGAGATTCCGCAGAAGGAGACGACCCCATTTTATCCGCGCTCCCCCTACGGCGCGGCCAAGGTGTATGGCTATTGGATCACCGTCAACTACCGTGAAGCGTATGGCCTTTACGCCTGCAACGGCATCCTTTTCAATCATGAATCGCCGCTGCGCGGCGAAACCTTCGTGTCGCGCAAGATCACGCGCGCGTTGACGCGCATCCATGTGGGCCTGCAGGAATCCCTGCATCTCGGCAACCTGGATTCGCGCAGGGATTGGGGGCATGCCCGCGACTATGTGCGGGCGCAGTGGTTGATGCTGCAGCAGGAAACGGCCGAAGACTTCGTGATCGCCACCGGCAAGCAGTACTCGGTGAAGGATTTCGTCGAGGCCGCCGGTGCGCACCTCGGTCTCAAGATCGAATGGCAGGGTCACGGCGTCGATGAAGTCGGCATCGATACCGTCTCGGGGCGGACGCTGGTCAAAGTCGATCCGCGCTATTTCCGGCCCACCGAGGTCGAAACGCTGTTGGGGGATGCGACCAAGGCCAAGGAGAAGCTCGGTTGGACCGCCGAGGTGACCTTTTCCGAACTGGTATCCGACATGGTTGCCGCCGATCTCGAGGTGGCGAAGCGGGATGCCATGGTGGCCAAGGAAGGCTTCAAAGTGTATCGGCATCACGAGTAGTACCGATGTCTCTCAATCATCAATCCCGCATTTACGTGGCTGGGCACCGTGGACTCGTCGGCGGCGCCGTCGTGCGAAATTTGCAGTCGCGGGGCTTCGCGAACTTGCTGTGCCGCACACATCGGGAACTCGATCTCACCGAACAATCCTCGGTTCGGCAATTCTTCGAACGGGAGCGCCCGCAGGCGGTCATCCTCGCCGCCGCGCGGGTGGGTGGCATTCACGCCAACAACAGCCGGCCCGCCGAATTCATCCGCGATAACCTCCTGATACAGGATCACGTAATTGATGCCGCCTACCGAGCGGGCGTCGAGAAGTTCGTTTTTCTGGGCTCGAGCTGCATCTATCCGAAACTGGCGCCACAGCCCATCCATGAGGACTCGCTGCTCACCGGTCCCTTGGAGCCCACCAATGAGTGGTACGCCATCGCCAAAATTGCCGGTTTAAAGCAGTGCCAGGCCTATCGTCGGCAGTATGGCTTCAACGCGATTTCGTTGATGCCGACCAATCTGTACGGCCCCGGCGACAACTTCGATCTGCAAAATTCTCATGTGCTGCCTGCCCTCATCCGACGGTTTCACGAGGCCAAGGAGCGTGGCGACGCCACCTTCACGGTGTGGGGCACGGGCACGCCACGACGGGAGTTTTTGCATGTGGAGGATCTGGCCGACGCGGTGGTGCATCTGCTCCTCACCTATGATGGGGAGCCCATCGTCAACGTGGGTTGGGGGGAGGACCTCACCATCCGGGAATTGGCCGAAACGGTGGCCTCGGTCGTCGGCTTTGGCGGCCGACTGGCCTTCGATTCCAGCAAGCCGGATGGCACGCCGCGAAAGCTCCTCGATACCTCGCGCTTGTCATCCCTCGGATGGAAGCCGAAGATCAGGCTGCGCGCGGGCATCGAACAGACTTACGCCTGGTTCAAGGAACATGCAGCCGAAGTGCGCATGACCGCGTAAATACGTTAAAGATATTTGTGTACGGGAGCGAGTCATGAGCAAGGGAGCCATTCTGGTCACCGGCGGGGCCGGCTACATCGGCAGCCACGTGGTGCGTCAGTTAGGCGAGGCCGGTGAGCGGGTTGTCGTCCTCGATAATCTCGGCAAGGGATTCCGCCAAGCGGTGACGGCCGGCGAATTGGTGGTGGGCGATGTGGGCGACCAGGCACTGGTTTCCCGATTGCTGGTGGATCACGGTATCGATACCGTCATGCATTTTGCAGCGCATACCATCGTTCCGGAGTCGGTGGCGCTACCCCTCAAGTATTACGGCAACAATACCTGCTCGACCCGGAGCCTGTTGCAGGCGTGTGTCGATCACCAGGTCAAGCACGTGGTGTTTTCGTCCACCGCCGCGGTCTACGGCATCCCCGACGGCGGTTATGCCGGTGAGGATTCACCCACCCGGCCGATCAATGCCTATGGCACGTCCAAGTTGATGAGCGAGTGGATGCTGCGCGACGTGGCGGCGGTGAATCCTCTGCGTTATGTCGCATTGCGTTATTTCAACGTGGCAGGCTCCGACCCCTTGTCGCGAATCGGCCAGGCAACGCCTGGGGCCACGTTGCTGACGAAAGTCGCCTGTGAGGCCATGGTCGGGAAGCGGCCGCATGTGGCGGTGTTCGGCAGCGATTATCCGACGCCCGATGGCACGGGCGTGCGTGATTACCTGCATGTCGAAGATCTGGCCTCGGCGCATCTTCGGGCGCTCGATTATCTGCGCAGCGCGGGTCCGTCGGTGACCCTGAACGTGGGCTACGGTCACGGCTATTCGGTTCGCGAGGTGCTGCGCATGGTCGAAGCGGTGGCCGGCAAGCCGCTCAACATTCGCGAGGAGGCTCGTCGCGCCGGCGATCCGGCGTATTTGGTGGCGCGCGCCGATCGTATCCGCGCGGAGCTCGGATGGGAGCCGCGCTATGATGATCTCAAGGCCATCGTCACGAGTTCGTTGGCCTGGGAGCGAAAGCTGCTGGCCGAGCCCTGGAGTTGACGCTTTCGGTGAAATTGCCGTCAGACGCCGCCGCGCGCTTTACTTGACCTACCAAAACCGATACGCTGCAGGTCATTTTTCTTAGCTAAATCATAACATTACGTATGCGTATTACGATCTTTGGCTCGGGTTACGTGGGCCTCGTGACCGGCGCGTGTCTCGCCGATGCGGGCAACAATGTGGTCTGCGTGGACGTCGATGAACGCAAGATCGACATGCTGAAGCGCGGCCTCGTGCCCATACACGAACCCGGCTTGGAAGCGGTGGTGAAGCGCAACTTCGCGGCGGGCCGCTTGGTCTTTACCACCAGCGCGAAGGAAGGCGTTGACCACGGGCAGTTCCAATTGATCGCGGTGGGCACACCACCCGATGAGGATGGTTCAGCCGACCTGCGCTATGTGTTGGCGGTGGCGAAGAGCATCGGCGAGCACATGACGGAGTACAAGGTCGTCATCACCAAGTCGACGGTACCGGTGGGCACGGCCGACAAGGTTCAGGCCGCGGTGGCGAAGGCGCTCGAGCTGCGTGGCGCGGTCGTCGAATTCGACACGGTGTCGAACCCCGAATTCCTGAAGGAGGGCGCGGCGATTGCCGATTTCATGAAGCCGGATCGCGTCATCGTCGGCACGGACAGCACGCGCGCGGCCGAACTGATGCGCATCCTGTATGAACCCTTCACCCGCAATCGAGATCGCATGATCGTCATGGACGTACGCTCCTCCGAGCTCACCAAGTACGCGGCGAACGCCATGTTGGCGACGAAGATCAGCTTCATGAACGAATTGGCGAATCTCGCCGAGCATTTTGGCGCCGACATCGAGGCGGTGCGCGTCGGCATCGGTTCCGATCCGCGGATCGGCTACGCATTCATCTATCCCGGAGTCGGCTACGGCGGTTCGTGTTTCCCGAAAGACGTTCAGGCGCTGAAGCGCTCAGCCAGCGAGGTCGGCTACAAGGCGAGCATCTTGAACGCCGTCGAGGAAGTGAACGACCGACAAAAACGGCTGCTGTTCGACAAGATCAAAGCTTATTTCGGCGACCTCCAGGGCAAGGTCATCGCGGTGTGGGGGCTCGCCTTCAAACCGAACACCGATGACATGCGGGAAGCGGCGAGTCGCGTGCTCATGGAGGCGTTGTGGGCGGCCGGCGCCAAGGTGCGGGCGTATGATCCGGTTGCCATGCCGGAGTGCCTGCGGATCTACGGCGAACGCGCCGATCTTGAACTGGTGAAGACCAGTCCCGAGGCGGTGCAGGGAGCCGATGCCCTCGCCATCGTCACCGAGTGGCAGGAATTTCGCAGCCCTGACTTCGATTACCTGAAGAGTACCCTACGCACGGCGGTGATTTTCGATGGCCGGAATTTGTATGATCCCGGGCATCTGGCACGCGCCGGGTTTGCCTATCAGGCCATCGGTCGCGCTCGGCCGGCGGGAGTTCGCGCTTCATGAGCGGGGTTTTTCCAGTCATCCTTTCCGGTGGGGCGGGTACCCGATTGTGGCCGTTGTCCCGCGAAATGTATCCGAAGCAGCTGCTCGCGCTGACCAGCCGCCTGTCCATGCTCCAAGAAACCGTCAACCGGCTGGCGCCCATCCGCGGTACCCGCCCACCCATCATCGTATGTAATGAAGCGCATCGATTCACGGTGGCTGAACAGCTGCGCTCCATGAACGTCGAGCCCTCAGCCATTCTGTTGGAACCGATCGGCCGCAATACCGCGCCCGCGGTCGCCTTGGCGGCGCTCAAGGCGCAGGAACTGGACGCGGAGGCTACCTTGGTGGTGGCCCCGGCAGACCATGTCATTCGCGATGCGCGCGTCTTTCAGCGTCAGGCCGAGATCGCCGTCGAACTCGCGCAGAGCGGCAAGTTCGTGACCTTCGGCATCGTCGCCCATGCGCCCGAGACCGGCTACGGTTACATCCGGCGGGACGAAGGCCCGGGGCCGTCCTATCCCGTTGCGCAGTTCATCGAGAAACCGCCGCTCGATGTGGCCATCCAGTTCGTGCAGTCGGGTGATTATTTCTGGAACAGCGGCATGTTCGTGTTCAAGGCCGGACGGTATCTCGAGGAACTTGGGCTGTATGCGCCCGATATTCTCGAGGCGTCCACCGCCGCCTTCCGGGCAGCCCGAGCCGACCTCGATTTCGTGCGCATCGACAAGCAGGTCTTCGCCGCCTGCCGCAGCGAGTCCATCGACTATGCCGTCATGGAACGTACCACCGATGCCGTGGTGTTGCCCTTGGACGCTGGCTGGAGCGATGTGGGATCGTGGTCCTCGCTGTTCGACGCATTGCCATCGGACGAGGATGGCAACGTGCTGCACGGTGACACGCTGGTGCATGACACGCACGACTGCTTCGTCTATTCGAGCAGCCGATTGGTGACGGCGGTCGGGATGGATGACCACATCATCGTCGAGACCAAGGATGCGGTGATGGTTGCGCCGAAGAACCGCGTCCAGGACGTGAAGGAACTGGTCAATTCGCTGAAGCGCGCCGGTCGCAGCGAGTCGGCCTGGCATCGCGAGGTGTTCAGGCCCTGGGGAAGCTACGACAGCGTCGATGACGGCGAGCGTTTCCAAGTCAAACGACTGTCGCTGAAGCCGGGCGGTATTCTGTCGTTACAGATGCATCACCACCGGGCCGAGCATTGGATCGTAGTCCAGGGCACCGCCCGGGTGACCTGCGGCGAGAAGACATTCCTCTTGTCTGAAAACGAATCGACGTTCGTGCCCGTGGGCGCGACGCATCGCATCGAGAATCCGGGCAAGGTGCCGCTGCACATCGTCGAAGTCCGTTCGGGCAGCTACCTGGGCGAGGATGACATCGTGCGCTTCGAGGACAACTATGGACGGAAGGGGACCAGCAATTGAGCGCCATCACCTGTTTCAAGGCGTAT
>Ga0116230_10000336_pt1 | contig 40548 bp, 27 predicted proteins | sample S1TSphfallax_3_FD_88678 | JGI IMG/M metagenome (GOLD analysis project Ga0116230, IMG submission 88678) | Host-associated microbial communities from peat moss isolated from Minnesota, USA - S1T2_Fd - Sphagnum fallax MG | ecosystem: Host-associated > Plants > Peat moss > Unclassified | place... | reverse complement strand
TAAAAAAAGTAATTCAACCTACTCCAGTAACTAATGAAACCTAACTAGTTGAGCTTGAATTCTCAACAACACATTCTTGCAAATGGTGGAAAATGCAAAAGATGGAGCCCAATGACTCTCAAGTGCACTCCCACTTTGAGGATTGTGTGGGAGTCCCAAATGTTCAAAACCTTAGTTGAAAATGTAGACAAACACCAATTGGGCCCCCATGATAACATTGGAAAAGTCTTGAAGTTTAAAGGCTTAAAGTGCCCTCACATTGTTCATTTAAACCTAAAATGCATGAATTATGATTCAAATAAAGGTTGGGAGTCAAACTGGGAATTTGACTATTGACCACAAATCCTTTTAGAGTAAGGGTCAAATGATTTCCAATTGGGGCATGTAATGCACCATTGGAAATATCTTTTTAAGGGCTATAAGATATTTCCTTTTCATGCTTCAAATAAGTTTTTTGAAAAAAAAATGAACATCCAAAGTCTTGGAACAACAAAAAATTTCAATTTTGGGACTCCCATTTCGGAGTCTTGGGAAAAAGTGCCATTTGGATGTAGCCCCTATGGAGACTCATAGAATATATTATAAGGAGGGGAGTGGTGCTTCCTCCCAAAGGTTGTGGGCCATGTAAAGCTTGTGCTTGAGGTTGTCCCTACTAAATACGTTGCATCACTTGTATTCAACTTGCACTAATCACCCTTTTTCTTTGGTTGTGCAAGTTGATTTCATCTTGAACTCATGCGTGTGAATTTGTCTTAATCCCATCCCAGAGCTCTAGCATGCCTTCCTACCCCCAAAGTGTTGCGAATTAAAAAGTGTGCCTCAATTCTCTTCTTTTTTGATGTTTCATTTTGAGACCCACATTTGGGTCCCTTAAGGAGTTTGGGGACACATCAATGTAAGAAAGTGGAACAAGGTTTTCCCCATTCATAATGCCCTTAAGATATCTTTGAGGATCTTCAAAAAGGTGTTTAAAGATTTCATTATTGACAACTATGTGGCACAATGGCAAGACCACCAATTCAAGGAATATCCCTTTTTATATGTCAAATGATGGAAAACATAGTACACTTTTTGTGCAACATTATTTCCTCTTGCTTCATTCCAATGTAACATTATGTGCAATCTAATGGATGTGTACAATAGTTAAAATTTATTTGATCATTTAAATTTGTCTCTTGGTACCTAGAGCTTACATGGGGCTATGGGGTGTTGTGGTGAAGTAGCATTGCAAGCGGAATAATTGAACACATCTGGACATTTGATGTAAAATGCAAAAGATGGGGTGGCTTTTCTTCAAGCAACCAAAACTAGTCATGTTGTTGATTTTTATCCAACAACTATTGCAAATTCTCCTTCGAAATGGAATTTTTGGCACATCAAAGTGGGTGATGTAGACCATAATAATCCTTGTGTAGTAGAAACTTCAATGGAGAATAAAAAATCCATTGTGTGGCCTTTTGTTTTAAAAGGTTCATCCAACAAAGTTGCCCCATCATGGACTTGTCATGATTGTGTGCATTCTATTTTGATGAAGACCATGAGAATTGCAACTTGCAACACCATGCAAAAAATTGGTGCATTCATTTCATTGCACTTTCAAATCTTGCACACATCCAAATTGTTGCCGAAAGGGTGAATGATGAGGATGAAAAAGAACACAAAGGCAATGGAGACGAAATTGTGCAATCATTAGAGATTGGGGTTTTTTTTCATATCAAACTTTAGATAACCCCAAAATAGATTTGGGATAAAGTATGGTGCTATTTGGAACATGTTGAAGAACACATTGGGAACAACAAAAATCCAAAAAATTCCTCATTATCATTATTTATTTTTAAGTAACATGGAGAAAATTGTGAGATCTTGTCCCCCACAATCTTTATTTGTGAAATAAAATAAATAAACTTTAGCCGAAAATGAAAATATTGACTAAAGACCCTTTAGGTCTAGTTAAAGGGGATGGTATTAGGCTCAGTGTTAAAAGTAGTGATACTTGTGGTGACACTTAACATTTGCCCTCAAGTGCAAATGCACATACATTCATGCTCCCATTAGCTTGATGATTATTAACACTACTGAAAAATCTAATGACTACTTTAATGATAGCCTTTTGTAACCTTAGTATGAATGATGCCTAAGAAAAATAATGTATACATGTTAAGTTAACAATTCAGATGCACTTTGCCAGTTATGTACAATGTCAGGTATCCAAAATCAAACAACTTTTGAAGATGGTTCTATCCATATCTGGCAATTATGCATGTACATAGCCTGGGAAAATAAAACCTGACAGCACTGGCCCCAAGTCCAGACTTCAAACCCATTTTCACGCTATTTGATGTCTATACTTCATCCCAAGTACAGTTCACAGGCCCATTTGATGCTGGTGGACTGCTTTAAGGAACTGAGTCCACATGAAAATTAAGAGGCCGCTGTGAAATTTTGGAGCAGTATCACGCAACAGGTCCCGGTAATTGGCGTGACAAGTTTTATACCTGGGAAATTGATCAGAATACGACATAGGAAATCTGTTTCAGTTGCTGCAGAGGATTCGACCAGTCTCAGGCCCGCTTTACACTAGGAGTCCAGGCAGAGAAAACTTGGGGCCAACTTTGAGCATTTTGGGCTTGTTGTTTGGCCCCAAGTTACTAATAAATGCTAGAACATTGATGTCAGGATAACGAATGCTGCAACATTTGCCCCCAAGGATTGCAAATTGGCCTCCCAAATTCGATGGTATCCTTTTCCAGCCTTGGGGCGGATACAAGCCAATAAAGTTCAGCATTTAGTATTAACTTGGGGCAGATTGAAAAGATTTTTTCTAGTTCAGCCTTGACTCCTTGTGTAAAGCCCTTGGAGCTGATTTCCACTTTTCCACCAGTAGGAATGCTTGGTTTGGGTTGAACATCGGCCCTGACTCCTAGGGTAAAGCGGGCCTCCAATCCTCATGCATAACTTATTCCTTGAGTGTTAAGCACAAGTACTGTTCTTGCAGGCATAGAGTGAGGGGGCGCCCATGGTGAGTACTACTGTGCAGTTTGGCCCATCTCTAGAGTACCTACCCTACAGAACCCAAATGTAAAGGATGACTTCACCACTGCCATTTAGGCAGGGGCAAGTTAAATCCAGTGGAGGATTACATTGATCTTTCAGTCCATCTAATTGATGCCAATATCAAGAGGGAAAGAAGAGAGGCCAAAACTAAAAGTCAGAGGAGAATCATAACATTCCATGCCAAATTATTATTCACAGAATTGGTGCATCTAAAGAAATGTAATCTGCAGTGGGAGTGTCCACCAAGGTCACCAAGTATGTGGTAGATAGCCTCCAGACGCTTATATTGTACATACATAAGATCACATGTTTACATATGCACAAACTTCACAAACCCTAAACTTACCTGCAATTCTAAAATGAGGTGATTGGACTAATGTTTACAGGGGACCAGTAACCCAAGGGCAATGAAAAACTCTGTGAACATGTATATTTGCTAATATGAAACTTACAAACCTATATGTTTATTGTTTACTGAAAATTTATATTTGTACTCTCAAGGGTCTCTTTTCCCCTGGTTATTTCAAGTACATACATATTCCTCATATTCTGGGCTGTTGAAAAAAGTGCCATACTTTGTAATATATGTAGGGTGCTCTACACAGTTAATTGACACACAAATGGCGTTGCATCCAGAAGGGTGGAGAGTGGAGATCAGGGTGCTCTACACAGTTAATTGACATACAAATGGCGTTACATCCATAAGGGTGGAGAGTGGAGATCAGGGGGCTCACTTTTGCGCCCAGACTCTTTTCAAGCACATCCCTGCGCTCCTTGACTTCCTGGAATACCTAGACTACTTACACAATAGCCAAAGCACGTGCCAGTTACTCTCCCCCTCGAAATCCAATTTTGTCTAACACTTTACCTAAGGCTTTTCCCTTCCATTCGTCTCAATCCAGACTTTTCATTTGGTTGAAAAGGACACACTAGGGAATACTTGCTGAGTATTTAATTGAAATAGCGTATGCATGCTAAAGCCGCCATGTTACAAAACATTTCCAATTTGGTGAAACTGAAATTTGCTTGCACTTCGGTCAGTCCCTGTTCATTGAGGTAGATCACATAAATGAAACCCCTTCAGTATTTCCATGCCTTGTAGGTTGAATAGCAACATGAAAGTAGTAGATTTGCACATGCTAAAATTGATGCTGAAAATTGTGCCCAAAAGTATGATTCATTCTTGCAAAGCCAGCATAGATCAGCAGGAGAACTTGTTGAACTGAATACATATTTTTTGGTTGGAAACAACACAACATCCAACTTATTATTGCAAATACATGATTAAGATCATCCACCCTTAGTGATTTGTTTTTGCCAAATTTGTGGTCTAGGTGGGTCCGCTGTCATTCACAAGAGGATTTTGAGGTCAAATTTTGCTGAGGTGAATAGGGGGAAGTAGAAAACTCTGGGATTTCTTCTATATTTTGGAGACTTGTTGGAAGCTATTCTCTAAATATGGTGACTTTAGACTTTTTTTCTGTCACAATGTGGTGACTCAGGCCCATTTTTTCCATAAAAAATTATTTGCACCTTTCCCACCCTCGGTTTTTCTTTTGACCCTAAAATTCGCCCCAAAAAAGAAAACATCGCCCTTAGTCGTCATTGTGATCCTGTGACAAACATAGATTGAAGACTTATCATAGTGATTGTATGAATTTAAGATAGTTTGATCCCATTTTACATTGGCTTGAAAAGAAGGCCAAGATACACATAAGAGTTCGGTGGAGCAAACAACCCAAGTAAAACCAACTCCAAAATCACCTAATAATTTTAGGGCTCGAAGTCTTGTTCGAGAGGGATTTAGGGTTTGAGGAATGAGACCTTCCCTCCCTTCGGAACCAGTCCTCTTTGCTTGTGGTTGTTGCTTGTGACGCGCGTGCGTTGCTGCCGCGGCACGGAAGAGGAGTAGGAGGAGAACCAAGACAGAGCTTTTGGAATTGGCCCATGCCTCGCCGGAAAGAGAAGGAGAAGATAACCGGAAAGACAAGAGCCGGTGTGGAAGTAGTGCGTCAGCGTTATGGGAGAGACGCTTGTGCTGAGGGGGACTCTTAAGGGGCATGCGGGCTGGGTGATGGCCATCGCCTGCCCTCTTGGCAACCCCGATCTCATCCTCTCCTCCTCCTGAGACAAGAGTATCATCACGTGGCACCTGACTAGGGAAGAGGGGAACTACGGCTTTGCGCGGCGTCGTCTGACAAGCCACGCGCATTTTGTCCAGGACATCGTCATTTCCTCCGACGGTCAGTTTGCGCTCTCTGGTTCCTGGGATGGAACCCTCAGACTTTGAGATCTGAATACGGGTGCGACTACTAGGCGTTTTGTAGGACACACTAAGGACGTTCTCAGTGTTGCATTCTCGGTTGACAACCGGCAGATTTTTTCTGGCTCCCGGGATAAGACCATCAAGCTATGGAACACCCTGGGAGAGTGTAAGTATACAATCCCGGACGCGGGTGCGCATAGCGGCTGGGTGAGCTGCGTGCGCTCTCTCCTGCAACTGCGACTCCTATCATCGTTTCCGGCGGCTGGGATAAGCTGGTGAAGGTGTGGAACTTGACCAACTGCAGACTGCGTACTAACCTCATTGGTCACACGGGTTACATGAACACAGTCACTGTGTCACCAGACGGCTCCCTCTGCGCCAGCGGAGGCAAGGACGGCGTGGCAATGCTGTGGGACTTGGCGGAAGGAAAGCGCTTGTATTCTTTGGACGCCGGTGACAATATTAATGCTTCGTGCTTCAGCCCTAACAGGTACTGGCTGGTTGCGGCCACCCAGCAGTGCATCAAAATCTGGAATTTGGAGAGCAAGAGTGTCGTGGATGAATTGAGCCCAGAATTCCAGTTTGTGAGTAAGAAGGCTCAGGTCAGTTCCATTAACACCATGCTTCACAGCATAATCTTGCACTGACGTCCCAGCTGACTGTGCCTGGTTTCAATTTGAGAACTCAGATTGTTTTTGGGGTGCACAAATCATGTGATCAAATGTGAATTCATTGTTTTCATAGTGCACGAATCATGTGATCAGATTGTTTTCGTGGTGTATAAGTCTTGTGAGCAGATGTGAAATCGGAATTGTTCTTGTGGTACACAAATCGTGTGATCAGATGTTGCACTTAGATCACTGTACGGTTCCATTGATGTCTGGTCTGGTCTGGTCTGGTGTTGTCATTTTTATTCCTAGGGTTTCAAGCTTTAGGCATCCATGACAAGAGAGGCAGTTTACAGCTTATGACCCTATTAACCTATTTTTCTCCCTTGCTACAAAATCATGAGTCAGGAGATTTCTAGATTCCATGAGAGTTCTTTTCCTTGCCACTCTGTTATATTACAACAATGAAATATGAAGCATACTGTAATTTGGACTCTCCTGGTGGTAAACCAAAATCTCGCAGAACATCATGGCCTGAAATGATATTTCATTTGTGGTTTGCAGGTACCTATTGCATTAGCTTGAACTGGAGTGCAGATGGAAGCACACTATACAGTGGTTACACTGATGGGCACATTCAGGTTTGGGGTGTGGGTTGTTTATGAGAAACAATTTTAAAGTAAGAACTTTGGGTTACTTTGATCATAGCCCAATGTTAGAATCCCCATCATCAGGCTGCAATTTTAGAGAAAAGGACTGGAGTGACAGATATGTGAGAATCAATCTTCTGGAAAAAATTCTCTCATGTAGAATTCATCAATTTTCTCTCACATGTTCACTGTTGTGACTGTCTTTGTTGTAGGGGCTAGTGGCAGACATCAAACTGCCCTCAGGGTGATGTTTAGTATACGATGCTAAGTATCCCATGCTTCTAAACTGTTTATGATAATTGGACTCCCAAATGCAGTTCATGATATAAGACAGTGGTAGGGGTTTTAGGTTCTAAGGTCTCAAGTCAATGGGGAGTAGTGGCAGCTATAGTCACTGACATCCATGATGAAGGTGATGATGGTCTGATGCTTTGCAAGTGACAGTCACAAGGTCATGACTGTCACAATAACAGTCATGACCTTGTGACTGTCACTACCACAATAAAATTGCAATTCAGAGTGTATTACTGTGAACTATTCTTTGCAATTTCATAGATATTGCAGATGGTCAAGTTTCAAGATTTTTCATTCCTGGTGCAAGAATCATTGTGCTATGGGGGTGATCATCAAATGCAGTGTTTCTACTAAAAATTTGTGTTCCTGTCTTATCTCACCTGCAACTCATGTGGGTCAGTGATTTATTTTTTGGTGAATTTTTGCCATTTTGCTAAAAAATTTAGGGCCTACCAGGCTTGAAAAGATTTTTGGAAAAAAATCCATAAAATTTGTCACATTTCTAGCTGCAGACCTACAAAATCACCACTATTTTTGAAAGATTTGAGCAGATTTTTAGCTTTCTTCTTAAAAAATAGCCATATTTGGATAGTAAGTTCTAGTAGATAGTGGGCATAAAGTGGGATTCTTAAAATTTTCTGCTTTTCTATTTGTCTTGGAGCCACATTTAGCTAAATCCTCTTATGGCATATTGCCACTTTGGGCGCAACATGAGAAGACTGCAAGAAAAACCCTGATGTGGGTTGCAATATTTCTGTATATACAAATTAGCATGGAATGCCTGATGATCAGATTATGCATCTCCAATATATATTCTTAAGAAGAATGATTTTCATATGTTTTGCAAGTTGTTGAAAATGGTTTGTAAGTCACTTTCAAAAATTAATTTAAGATAAAATTGCAGACAACAAACTTGCACAAAATTATTGTGCTAAAATTCTTTTAATGGAAAATTAAGATCTTGATTGGTGGCAGATTGTAATCTTTGTAAGGGATTGATTGTAGCGTGTTGGGGATGGCTAGTTAGATGTTACTGTAATTATGTATTATGCTAATTAGGTACTATATTGTATGGGAGGGACAAAATGAAAGTCTTTAGGATTGGAGGTAGGTATGTAAATCAAGATTTTGTCATTATAGTAGTAGAAAATTGACAATCTATAATTCACCTTACTATCCATAACTTTTAGTAAAAGTTTGCTTAGTTACAATACCAAGGTTTTGGAGACCAAGATTTGATATTTCAAAAACCTCATTATTATGAGGTGATTGATAAATGCCATAGTGGAAAGAAGAGACAGAAAGTTACAATTACATGTATTACATCTACATACATAGTTATGCATTTCTGATTGTGTATCTTATAAAATTGTCTTGGTCATGAAAAAGACACAAAGAGCTTGCCTACTAAATTTGACTTGGGGTAAAGATTCATCAGAAACATATAAAACACCTTTGCATCTTCAAACTTGTGAATAAATTCTATTTCTTTCTACCATGTAACACTTTGTTTCAAACACCAATGTCAAAATATATGATTGACATCTTATATACATATGTTAGTATATTTTCCTGGAAGTAAAACCTCCAAATCACTCGTGTGACACAATGATTTGGATTGTCAATCTTATACACCCAACACACAGCAAATAAACACCAAACATGTTGGCGACAACAATATGAAAACTAACTACAATAGAAGCTTCGAACATCTGAGCCTCACTAACTCTCCAGGCTAAAGGGAGTTAGGTTTAAGGTTTCGTGGATCTTTTTTTTTTGGTTGGCAATTGTTCTCATTTGGGTTTGAACTGCAGTTGAAAACAAGAACCATCCACTCCACAGAATCCTTTTAACTTTTTAAATTGAAATGTAATGTTAGGATAATCATAGAGCATATACAAAGAGCTTACACAAGTGTACTCTAGATTGAAAGTGAATCTGACATACCTAATTATGGTATGGTCCGGCAAGAAAGAGATTTAGACTTAGAGCATCTCTACCCACAACCCTATTTGGACCTCCACCAATCTTTACCACATCCAACACAGAATGTCAATTATTTCCTCATTCCTACCCATAAACATGAAAAATTGGACAATATAAATGAAGAGACTATTTAAATGCCATGGTCACCCAGGCCAATCATTATGGCCACCCAATCAATAGCAATCATTTTCTTTTACAGGCCCTTTCGGAGATCACTGTATTGTATCATGTGCACATTTACAGGTCCAAACTCAGTTTCACAATATTTGGAGGCTATAATCCATCCAAAGTAGTGTACAGAGGCAATTATACTGCTACTGCTACTATTACAAATGACAATGGAAGAAGAGCAGAACATACATGCCAGAACAATACGAACTATTTTTGAGTTGGGGGCAATGCATAAGCAGAGCCACCATGTCTACTACCATTGTTACTATGATGGAGCAAATTTGTTTTGACTGCCCATCAATAAGCATTTTAGCATCCTCTCTACCTCATTTGGCAAATACTTGACACCCTTAGGACCAGCTGCTCCTGGTGAATCAATTGTGTGTCCATAGATTTCTAGAAAGGATTCATAAGCTGGAACTACAGTATCCACTAGTGCTTGAGTTGTTTGTTCTCTTAAGTTATCCTCGGGTACAATCCAATGTGCTTGCCTTGTACATACTTCCTCTAATGCAGTAGTGAATCCTCGCAATCGTTTTCGCATTACCTCCCGACTTGATGATGATCCTCGACCACTACCAACTGAAGCCATTGCCATCTTCCCTTCTTCAAGGTTCAGCTGATGCAGCATATAGCCACATACCTCATCCTCATATGCCAAAGAATGGTGCTGTACCTGAGAACCATTTCACACATGATCAAGGAGGCCAAACATTTCACCCTTGAGTCTTACAATTGCTTACAAACTGCCTTACAAAAAAGAGTCACAATATGAATCTCTTGCGTAGCCCATGAATTTACCTTTTGCTGTTGTTCATTGAGCCATGTCTCCCCTAACATCGGGCCAAGGTGCTGACACTTTCCAACACGATTGCACATGTAGCAAAGGTTATTCATGATGAAGAGATGTCTGAGAGCAGGGTCTGAAAACTCTTCAGAGCATTGCTCCACTTGTAGTTCCACTGCTTGCATGAAGAGAAGAACACCATGGGGTAGGCCTCCTTGTTCTTCTTCCCCCTCAAACTGCCAGTTTTTATCAATCTTCAACAGTTTGTCCAGTATTGGGCTGTAGAAGGTCACTAAATATTTGAGATAGTTCACCACATAGCGGTTGAGCTGTATGACACTCCCATCTTGTATCAATGCACCTTTGTTCGGTTCAGCCACCAACTCCTTGAATTCCCAAAATGTGTCGCAAGCTCCAGAAACCACCTTCAAAGAACCATAAAACTTTAAGATCTTAAACCTGCAAAGGCCCTTGCAGGTTTGTACCACCACAGAAATCTCAGAGTGGCATTTCCAGAGTTCAAAACTGAGAGATATTGTTGCTGTTTACTTACTAAGTTTTGCAGTTCTTCAATTCGGGTTCGCAGCTCAAGACCAGGTCCTTTATATTCAAACACAGTATCAATGGTTGTTACACATTTTTCCAAGGCCTCAAACATGTCTAGCAGCTTGCATAACTTCTCTGGAGCTCTCTGACTGCATGCAACTCCCTCCCCAAATTGCAAGAATTGAATCATTCCAGTGCTTGCAACTTTGAGAAAACAAATTTCCCATGTGTCCTGGTCACTGAGATGCCCCAGCACTTGCCTCACAAGTTTTCTTTCACTTGTGTACAACACCTTCACAGCAACCTCAATGTGTTGACACCACAGTGTTATCATGGTCTGAAGCTCATCCCAGTCTATTCTTTCAATTGCTTCAGGACTCCAGTTTTCAAAGTAGTCAAGCTTTAAGGGCTGCAAAAGTCCCAAGGATTGAAGTTGTCTTAAGGCCTGCAAAAGTCCCAAAGATTGAAGTTGTCTCAGCAACACTAGTTTTCCCCACATTGTACTATATCTCTCAGGGATAGAAATCTGTACTCCTCTGTGACCCCATTGGCCTTTCTCTCTCTCTCAAGTCTTATGTAGCTGCTACAGAACAGGAACATCCAACTGTGACTATTTGAGAGAGTACTATCCTGAAGGTTTGTTTGGAAGGTGTTAGAGTGAGATTGGTTCTTCCCAAAGATTAGACTTTGACTTCTCCTTGCTGTACAAGAATATGCAAAGAATGTGAAAAAGATAATCTTGCCTGCAAACTAACAAAAGTTTCTGTGCTGCGGATTTCGACAAATGCACTCATGAGGCCTTGCAGGTCACTTGCGTATTCCAGTGTCTCCATGATGGCATGCAACCTCTCCAGGACCCAAACTGGCAGCAGAGTTGCATCATCATCCACCTGCTCATCATCACCTGCAGTTGTCATGGCACCTGGTGATGTTCTACCAGGTCCTGGAGCTGTTGCAGTTTCGTCAATGCGTTCTGGGAGTATCAGAGGTATAGTATGATCAACCATGAGACGTTTGAACTCCTTCACCAGCTTCTCATGAGCTACTCCTTCCAACCCACCATCCAGCCACCACCTTGCTTTTTCATCTGCAAAGTTTCAAGCCCATGATTAATTGTGTTTCAAGATGGTGTCATAAGCCACCTAAAGCCAATTACCACCCTCAAACATGTAGACAAGCTTTGACAAGTGAGAAGGCAGTAGTGTATAAAAAGGATTGTTGACCTGCTTGATGGGCTTTGAGTGCCATCAAGGACTCATTGATCTTCATAACACGGTATTTATCAGCACTTTTTGCTTGAACCAAAAACTGCATTGCTTCTTGTAGCAATTTGATGACAACTCCAGAATTTTGATTGAGATAGTCAAGCAAGTCTGCCAGCTTTGTAACTGCAGAAAGATACGCCTCAAGATCCTCCCTTGGTTCTCCTGTCAGTGTCTTTTCCAACAAATGGGTCTCATCAAACTTCTGGATCAATAACTTGGCTGGTCCCAGTATCTTCTCAATCCACTCTGACACACCCTGGGCTGATTCTACTTTCACCAACAGGGGTGCCATTTCTTTCTCCAGGCGTGGCAACCACTTGCCAATTGTCTGACATTGAACATCTGACTTGTCCAGCAGCAATCTCATCTCTTGTGTCTTGTTCAGGTTTTGGTAGAGTGCTTGCCTCACAGCTATGAGTTCATGATGTGCTGTTGCATTTAATCCTCTCTTCTTGGAGTTGGTCCTTTGGACTAGTGTAGCAGAAATGTAAAACTTGCCCACACTCTCAGATTCCATCTCTATAGCTGCTCTGACCGAAATCTACAGCTCCACTTTCCCGTTGTAGAAATCCTGCTTTGTTGGGCTTAAAAGCTTGTACCATTTGCTACTGAAGCTTAATCAAGCCATCCATATGCTTTACACTTCTGCAGCAATTGAATCAAAATTAGAGAACCCTAGTCAGGAACAAGTGTGCAACCAAATCACACATAATATTAGATCAGAATCCACCTTGTGTAAATCTCAGAGGTCAATACTACAACTACTTTGAAGGAGGAATTCAAACCACCAATTTGACAGACAATAAGAGACTCTTGTGCACCACCATGTGGAAGATCAGAGAGGATCCATAGTATAAAATGTATAAAATAGAGAGGCACCTCTTCTTCTTCTGCTCACAGATCACCACATATAAACTTTGCACATTCCATGGGCTCAGGAAACACACATCAACCAAAAACAATTCTTAGAGACTCTGATTTAGTCTGATTGCAAAAAAATTCACTTGCAGAATTTGCTTCAATCAGGAACTTGATGCTTGGAAGCCAAGAGCTGAAAGATGACTAAGCCCAACAGTTGAGATTGTTGACATTTTAGACAGGAGAAGCTCCCATTCTCCAGTGTCGGAGATAGTGCACTTTTGTGCATATTAGTCAAAAGGTGGTTCCTCCTTTCCAGTAATAGATTCTCCCCTTTCCCCTTGCCTTTCTCCAATTCACACTTATACCCAACAGCAAATACCCACCTTAGCCTTTGATATTCTTATCTCTCTCATTATGTAAGTCAGTAAAATTATCCTTAAAGTCACCTTGTCTTTGGACCCTAGTTGGACTCTGTAAGCCTAGTTTCATCTGCAATACGAGTGCAGCCTTGAATCACGAAGGAAGTCAATATCAAGAAGTAAGTCAATAATGTTATCTTTAATGTCACACTCTCTTCAGTTCGACCCTGTAATGGCTGTTTCATCCCCAATTTGAGTGTACTGGTGAAGTGAGTAAAAACTGGGGCCCAGTACCCCCAGTTCGGAGTAGTTTACAGACAACTCTAATAGTTAAAAATAGTTAAAGAGGTAAGTATCAGCTAGCAACCTTGACTATGCCCCCACAACAGGGTGCAAAATGCCATCAACTTCCCTTTACCTTTTAGCCACCTTCCGCCTTGACTACAGGCTGTGAAATGCTAGCTACCTAGTCTAGAGCAGCCTTTTTCTTTACTGGTGAAATGTCGCCAAAAAGAGAAATTATAAATAAAGCAATTTTGGAGGGTTTGCATTGCCAGAAGTGAGGAAAAAATAGTAAAAATCTCCAGGGTCCAATAGTTGGTTTTTGGTGTGTAGCCATAAATATTGAAGATTAAAAGATTTGTACTTCATTTCTGGTTTATAGCCAGATTTGGCTAAATAGTCCTAAGGGTGATGGCCATTTTTTCTACATCATCCTATGGACGATCACCACTTATGCTACATGAAAATTTTCATTACAAAAAACACTGGTCTGGAGTTCCTACTGTGAATGCTCTTGCATCTTGACTTGCTGAAGCCTCCAGCCAGGCTCAAGGTAATTCATAGTCTCTCAGGTCTAGACTCTATTCACAGCCATCACATTCTCATATACCGATGTTGATCTATTGCAGCAAAGCATAATATGGCTCAATTTGCCTTCGCTCATTCGTTTCGCCCGCCTCGCCCCCATAGGTGACAACATGCCGACTAAAGCCACTTGCTTACACTGTTGAAATAATGGCATCCTAGACTCGACATAATATAAATTAATCAAACCTGCAACAGATTATGGGCCATAACTTTACCCTACAACCAAAAGTAGGATTGGTATGTGACCTAAAAGGAAAGTTGAAAGCAGAAACAGAAAGTGCCCCAATTTGTGAGACGCTGTTACTGATTCAGGTCAGTATGAACACGATTATCAAAAGAGGTGCATTTTGTTTTTAAGAAAAGAAGTTTTTGTTTATTTGTTTTGATTTATGTTTTGCATGCTATCAACATTCAATTTATGAATGAAGGAAGGGCATGTGAGCGCATGGTTTGTTGTTAGTTTTTTTGTGTTGTGTGGTTTGTGTTTGGTTGTGATTGCTTCCTCTTCACAAGCAGATGATTGGTGAATTGGGAGATGATAAGAGAGAAGATTTAAGGAGGTGGTTTTGGAGGCAAGGGAGTTCGCTAAGAAAGAGAAGTAAAGTGTTCTATTTGTTTTATTCTTTGTTTGGTTCTGCTACAAGTAGAGGTGTCTTGAACTACATGGTGTTTTCATTAAGAAGTAATTAGGTTCTTTGAAAGACTCTTGTTGCATCTCTAAAGCTTAAGAATCTTTGGACAAATTGCTTTAATAAAATCATGGGTGTGGTAATAAGGAAATGATGAAAGGCACTAAGGAATGAAGAAGGGAATAGGACATTGGTAAGTTGTATCTCTTAAAGATTTGACAAGGTTCAATAATTGGCTTGTTTATGGGTTGGGGTGTTGAAGATGTGTAAGAGTGTGTTTCGCCATTTTTCAAAATACAAAATGCGGTGATCAATGTTTTGGTGCAATTTAAGAATATTTGTTTGGAAATTGAAATCAAAAACATTTTGGGGGAATCTCACATTTTGTGAATGTTCTAAAGAAAGGGAATATGATTTTTTTTCTGAAAATTATGTTTAATTTCTTATTTTTGTGTGGGGAAGGATTATTTTAAAAATTGGGTGTATGAGATGTTGTGCCTACCAAGCCTAATGATTTCAAGATGTTAAAAAAAAATCCAAGGAAAGATTTGATCTATCACCACCCACCTTTTGATTAAAAGTGAATGCATGGTTGAGTGGCTCATTTTTGGCAAACAAATATTCCATACAAGTCCATAACAAGTTTTTAAAAATTGATCAAATGGATATGGTTATTAATTTTTAAGATTTTGATACTGAAATCTTAGAATACCAAATGTTCACCCACCTATAAAACCTATCAAACTTAAGTCAAAACCTACATTAAAAGTCATTAACATCATCTATTATGGTGAATATCCACTTCAAAATCTTAAAAGGAAAACCCATAAAGTCCATATGAATGAAGACCAAAATAAATGTTTTAAAAAATGTCCATTATGCACAATTTTTTTGAGAAACAAAAAAAAGTCCATTTCAAAAGGACTTTTCAAAGTAAAGTTCAATTTGGCCTTTCAAAAATCCATAACTACCATTTGTTGTAAAGTTTTTTTTAAAAATAAAAATCATATTTGATTTTATTATTTCATTTTTCAAGGCATATTTAGTCACTATAAACAATTTGGGATGGAATTTCATTTGATTTATTCAATTTATTAACAATCCAATTAACCAACCAATGCATATATTAAAACTTTGAAAGTCCACTACTAATAATGAATGCATTATTTTCAAAAAATATTTTTACAAATGTGTGCATAATCATCATGTTGATGTACTACTAATTATTAATTGACAAATTCAAATTATGTTATTCACCACCAACATCTAAACACATTTAAACTTGCAAAAATGACCATTGTGACACCAAAAGTGAATCATTCAACCATGCATTACCCTTAATTTAGATGTTACATAATTAGAAAATAAAAATGGATTTTGTCATCATATTCATTACTTATCTCTATCTATTTTTTAATACTTATAATTTTTTTTAGTTTGTATGTAAATCAAGAATGTCATGGTCTTTCTTGGTTATGTATAATATTTTTTTTGGTATCAAAACAATATATCAATTTGGGATGTTTCTGCAAAAGAAGACATATGCACACAAAGATGGAAGTTGAAGTCTTGCACAATGTCAAGTTAAGCAAAGGGGACAAACTTGCAAGCAAGGAAAGAAATTTGCAAACAACATATGAAAAGCAAGTCAAAACCATTATTTGATTACCTTTTGAAAGGTAATGACCCAAGATTAGGTTTTATCATTTTTGACATTTTAGGTTTTGCATTTCTAAGGATTATTGGTATTAATATTGCACATGCACAAATTAGAGAATTAAACATTAATATCATTTACATTGGATTTTTCACATGTGTCAAAATATGGGTGAAGCTTAGAGATGTAAAGCTATGATGGATCACCTTTGTATAATTTTACAAAAGACACCATTTCATTGCATTCTATGTTTGAAACAAATTAAGGAACAATGATTCATCATTCCATGAGTTTGAGAAATTTAGATTTCAACTACCATTGTTTTAAAAGAATATTATGTGCAATTGTTTTCACCTAGTTTGGAATATTTGTTTCAACTTAGAAACAAAATTCTGAAAGTTGAACATTCTAAATTTTGAATCAAAGCTTACTTGTAAAAGGAAAGTGCCTTGATTTGATGGTGAGCCAACATGGTAGTTTGAAATCCAAGATGTAACAATTTTCTCCCTCAAAGCCCTAGATTCCTAAGAATTGATTAATGTTGGAGTAATCTTTGAATGAAAATATGTTGTTTGGTGAGGTTATAGTTTTAGGGCTTGTGCAAATCAATAGGAAAAGAAGCACTTAAAGCATAAGATTTAAGATGGTAGCTTTCATAGGATTAAAAAAAATTGATTATGAATTTTTTTTAAATTAATTATATGCAAAACAAAATGACTGGCCCAAAAAATGCATGGATGAATTGTTTAGGGGGAAAGATTTGGAAGACATTTTTGATTGGGCATAAAGGTTGCAAATGGTAGCTAAAATGAAAAAATACGATGAGGAAAAGCTTTTCAAAATAACATGATTGAATATGCACATGTGGGGAAGCCAAGGATTGATACAAAAGACTTGACCCTATGCCTCATGATTAGACATCTTTGAGGACATTGATGTTGGTGAAGTATGGAATGTATGATGAAGAAAAACTTTGAGCAAAGATGGATGTCATAAAACAAGAGCCCAAGTAGCAAGTTTAGACCTACTATGACATTAATTGGAATGTCTTTTTTTGAGAGGCATAATTATAAATGCTAAAAGGAAAAGGAGGTTTATGGCTAAGTTGAGGCCAAAAATCCATAAACTTTGTGTTGTTAAGACATATGAAGACATGAATGAATTATTAATAACTACAAATGAGGTGGGAAAGGTATTGGGAAAATTTGGTGGAACTCCTTTTGAACCACTAAAGGATGAAAAGGAAAAAGAGATAGCTAGAAAAGAAATGTTTACAAATAGGCAACTTCATGTTTTGAGCAAAACCTTGATTTTTTTCCAACAAATTGTTGTTAGGGAGGTGAACCTTTCATTGAGTTCCAACAACTTGAATTCTTGTCAATAATATCAAGCAATTAGACACATCATTTATGTGTGTTTTCAATTTACCAAAAACCAAAATGTTTTAAATGTGAAGGGGGGCATAAAACAAAAAACTATGGTTTTAAATGTACCTACTATTTTGGTATGGGACACACAAAAGAATGATGCTAGAAGAAGAATAGAAATGGCCTCATTGTTACATCAAACTTCTTGGAAGTCTTAGTTAACATGATAAGGAAGGTACCTTGGTAGAATTAAATTAGTTGTGCAAAGTGAAAAGTAATATCTTCTCATGTGCTAAGGTGCCAAAAAGGAGAAATTCATTATCTTTTCCAACAATGAATAAGAATGATGATGCACCTATTGAAAACAGAACAAAGGCATAAAAGGATTATGATATTAATATAGCCAAATTCAAAATATTGATTTATTTTCCAAAAGGCAAGATTTTTTTTTTTCCTCTAGAAATATTTTTGATTATTTTTGAAGAATTGGGATATCTTGAAGGATTGGTGAAGCAACCAATAAATGTAAGGAAGAGGAAACACAACATACAATTCAAGTAATTACAATTATAATACCACATGTTATAAGAAAGGGTATGTGTTAATAAGATCCATAATAGCAAAACTATAGTGGTTTGATTAAGGGACTAGTGGACATAGGTGCATCAATGTCTAACATGGTGACATGTATTGTAAAGGAACTAGGAATCATGCATCTCGTATATGGAACAAAAAATTACAAGATTGCATTTAGAATAATCACCATAGTGTGGATCTTTTTGTGAAGGTGGGCAACATCAATTGTAATATGGTGTTTTTGGTTGTAGACATTAATAATTACAACATACTATTGGGTCTATCTAATTTTTTATGAAAATTGGGGTAATTGTTGATGTTGAAAAGGGGATGATTTAGGTACAAAATGGCCCAAATATGGAAGTGGAGATGTTGTTAGTTATTGTTATCAACATGTTACAACCAATGTCTGAACAACTTTCATAAAAAATTCAACATATTACTAAAGGTAAGAGGTGAAAACATGATTAGGGGAGGCAAAGTATTGTCCCAAATGGTAGTTTTCCATACTATCACTAACAACATATTTAATGCCACAATGGCATAAGAATATAATGTAAATTAAATGATAAAATCATAATGGTTATGAACATACCTTTCTATTTTATTTTAAATTTTGAATTTGGATACAATCACATTGTACTTTGATTGTACTCTTTTTTTATCAACGAATGTCCCAAAATATAACTTACCACATCACATGGAGTTAGTACTATAAAAAATTAATATTTTCCACTAACCAACACATTTTAATGTATGAAAAAGCCTAAAAATATATGCTTATGAAATATCATATCAATTTGGAATAATTTGGCAAAAATCAAGTATTTAAAAAAAAAAGTCCATTGCAAATAGTACATCAAAAGTCAATATTTTCAATTAGAAGTTTGAAGATGAAATGTTCTTATAAGTATGCTTGAGGGAATCATGTTGTTGGATTTTTTAAAACCTTCAAATCCATTGGTTGAAATGACACTCTCAATTCATAAACATAATAGATTAATTGTTTAAAAAAGTTCATGTGTCTTGACACTTACACCAAATTAACCCAAATTTTGACATGCCTTGTCATGATCCAAAAAAAACATGTACAAAAAGATGTATTTAGATTCATTGAAAAAGGATGCATAAGTACAATTGAAACTTTCATAATGAATTTGGTTTGGAGCTCCAAATTATGCATTTATTTAGGTAAATCACTATAAATTTCATTGCAAAGTGAAAAGCCCAAAACATTCCAAATGTGATTAATACATTTTTTGCAAAACATTTTTTTAGACCTTACTTCTAGAGGTGGGTTTTATCTACAATTTGTGTGCCTCTATCATGTCCAAATCTTCTATTTCAAAAGTTAACTACTTTGCAATGCTTACTTCCTTCAACATATTTTTGAACCAACTTTAAATGATAATGGCATATATACCTTAGGAATAACAAGCTTTGGAGCACCTAATGCCACATCCCAAATATTGTCATTGGTGCCCACCTCTTGGACTCCAACCAAAATGTTTAGAGAAAATAAACAAATGAAAAATCTAATAAAACTCCTATAAATCTCCAATCCTCAAAACTGGCAAATGCTTTGCAACATCAACTTCTTAAAAATAACTTATCTTTGAAAGTCAGTTGGGCACACATAATAAGAGGAATTAGTTAGAGCTAATGCCATAGTCTAAGAAACTTTACCACTAATGGTCATTCTTGAACTTTATCTTAATTGTACAAATAACATTTAACAAAATAGTAATGTGTAAGTGCAAATCTAGTAAAACAACATGACCAACATGCAATCAAATTATGGTTTGGACCTTAACCTAACTATTATATGCCCTTTAAATCAATGGCAAAAAATAAAATTTAACCCAATGGCCATCACATGTAAATTCAATTCAATTGCCTCATATTGATAGTCATTAATATTTCAATAAATCTTAGACACAAAAAAACAACATTTATATATTATGAATGACAAAAAATGTTGCATCAAGAATTTCAAAAATGCATTTTAGAATTAAAGAATACCCAACAAGACATGTATGCAAAAAAAAGTCTAGGATGTCTAGAATGCAAAATGCAAAATGTTGAAAAGAAAAGTCTAGAATGTCCATTAAATGTCCTTAGACTGAAAATTGAAATAAATTCACCATATACCCCTTCATGTAGATTTGCTTCAATTTCATTTACCGCATTTTTTTGGTCATGCCTCCTCCTTTCCTTTATTATTCATTGTTTTATTCAAACTACATTTTTAGTTGTACCCTAATGTTTTTAAGGCATTTTGTGTTTGGGATGCCATGGCTAGCTTGACTTGTGACCAATTGTGGTCTTGCTTGGATCATCTTCAAAACTTGTGCAACTTCATGTTCATCTTCATTGGGAACTACACCAAATATAAGGGACATTTTGTTTTAATAGACTAGTCACAAACATGGCCATATGTTATATCAAAAAATTACAAAATCTAGATATTCAATTTAATTCTATCATGTTAGATTTATGTCCCATTCATGGATCCATGCATTACTTGAAGGTTGTAAAGAATTGGTAACAATGAATAAATGGGTAAAGGAACCTTTCTTTTTTCTAGATTTTTCATCCAATTGTGGACATTTTTGTTCCAAGAAGGAATATCTTCCTTGTGATGTAGGAGGACATTCTTCCTATGTAGATGGAGCCTATGTACATAAATAATTAGCATTGCCATCTTTTTTTTCATTGGTTTTCAAACCTTCATGAAAATTGTCTTGTTGCAATGTTGTTTTAATTGTTTCATGTTCACCAACAAGTGCATCCTCATGAACTATATTAGATCTAAGATTATCATGTGGAAGTTGTGTAGTTGGAACTAAAACATGACCACAATACATGAATTTAATTCAAGAATCTAGTATTTAGAGTTTGATAGAATAATGTGTATGAATATCTAACCATGGGAAGCATAAATTCAAGTTAGATTCATCTTACTTGTAGCTTCCATAAGCTCCTTTGCAACATAATTATAAGCAAGGTCATCATCTTTTTTTGGGTTGCAATTTTTTTGGGTCACAAATTCATAGACCTCATTAACCATCCAATTAATAGTAGCCTAGACTATGGCATTTGGGATCTTGGATGGTTGGAATTTTGTAGTTTGAATGGTGAATCAACCTCATTAGTAATATGTTGTAACATGTAGTTTTTAAGCAATTATAATGACTAATAAACAATACAGTTGTTTTTCGAGCTTTCTTGGTACCCTAGAAGCACAATGGGTGTTTTCCACACACTCTAGGTAACCTACAAGACAATTTGAAGGTTTTCCAAGGACTATTAGTAACTAGCAAGCACAATGGGTCTAGTTTCCAAGCACTTGTAGTCATTTCCAAGCATAAAGGGTGCTTTCCATGCACTCCCATTAAAACACAACAGGTGTTTTTCAAGCATTCTTAGCAACTAGCAAACACATTAGATGGTTTCCAAGCAATGCCAATGACCAATAAGCACAAATGGGTGTTTTCCAAGTAGTCCCATTGACCAATAGGCACTATGGGTGGTCTCCACATAATGATAGTGACTAGCAAACACAATAGGTGTTTTCCAAGTAGTCCTAAGAACTTGCAACCCCAAGGGATGTTTTACATGTACATATATTGACCTACAAGCCAAATGGGTTGCTTTTTGAGCACTCTTAATACCTTGTAAGCACAATTGATGCTTTCCAAGTACTTCTAATAACTTGTAAGCTAAATGGGTACTCTTACAATACTCCAAGCAACTTCTAAGCACTTGATGAGTACTTTCTTATCAACTTTATCATTAACCTCTAAACAACTTTTATGACCACAAAACACCCATTGCATTATCAATAACAATTGAAATGATTTTTTTGAAATTAACTAGACACACGTCCAATATGCAAGTTGACCAATTTCCATTTCAAATTGCTAAACAAACATGTTGGCACCATTAATTAGTTGCAACATCAACTTGAAACTTTAGTTTCTAGAAAACCAAAGGAAATAAAAACTTGATGTCAAATTTCTAGATTCATTTTTGAGTACATGTAAAAATGAAGAAGTGCAAGGGAATTCATTTGGCATAATTAGTGTTGAAGGTGTACAACAAACATTCCATCATTGATGTCCAAACTTCACCTTAGCCCAACTCATGTGTCAAATTCTTCATGTTTTCATTTGGAACATGAAATCCCTAGCTAGTCCACCAATTAGGATGAAAATGTTCACCACAAATCAAACATTTATTGTTGTCTTTTCAAATGTTAGCCACATAGAAAGGATGATAGGTGTGCTTATAAGAAATAATAGCAACATCATAACAAATATTATAACCTATATTACAAAATTCATAAGGATTTAAAACAATGAAACCCTAATTTTTAGATTCTACTATTGTTGCTGAATGTAATATAAACTTAGGCTAAAATGAAACACCTTCTCCACATTCCATTTGCCTTAATTGAATTTGAACAACCTTACTTCTCCTTTTCAAACATAAATAATTATTTTACAATGTCATGAAGAACATGATCAAGGTTTCGGTGTTCAACCTGACAATCCTGAAATACTTCTTCATCTCACATTGCATGTTTAATCTTATCATTGAAACCTTTTTTTGAATAACCCAAATCATTTTCCAAATCACAATGCTTTTAACAAAATCCATCACATCATCATATCAAATCTTTCAAGCAATCATCTGTTTTCATATGTGCTTTTGTAGTAGAAACATTCTCTATTGAGATTTTTGCATCTATATTTACATTCATAAAGAAGCAATAACCCTAAAGTTCAAGCTTTAAGCAAATCATTTTCCAAAGAACATCATCAAAACAATTACCTTGCTTGCTAATGAATCAAACTTGTAAACAAGTTTCAACTTGGAAAATTTGCAACTAGTAAAAAAAAATCAAAATCAACCTTAAACTTATTTCACTACAACAAAAGGTGTTCATGTACATCAAGTGATTTCACTAAATTTTGAATGAATACACTAGTCTTAGTAAATGAGGACTAGTTGGAAAGTAGTGAATTCATTGGTTTAGTGAATTGCACCCACATTTTGTAGTAGTGTTTTTTCTTCAAATTTACATATATGTTGTGCAATCTACTTTAGTTCTTGTTCCACTGTTCATGTGTAGTGTCATGCGCTTCCATTGTAATAGTTTGTCAATCATGCATGTTGAACTTGAACCTTATCAACTTTTTTTATAATCTTTTCTTTTCATTTTTGACTTCACTTAACGTTGCAAATGCCCACTTCTCCAAGTCACATAAAATAGCTTGTAGGTTTACAACCCTTTTCATGTTTAATGGCAAAATTTCATATGGACAAATACCATGTTGTTTCAAGTTGCCTTTGACATCTAATGTGGGTTTGATGTCAAATGTAGGCTTATTGTCAAAACATGTAGAAGGTTCTCTTCCCACACTCAAATTCGAAGGCTCCAACAAAGTTCCATTCTTAAGTTTCCCCACTTTTTTTTTTTGAGCCTTTTCTTTAATAGTTGATGCTACTACTTTCACCCAATCCTTTCTTTTACACAATGTACCCTTTCACTAACCATAACATGAAATCAATGTCGATTGGTGTAGGTACACCATAGATCTTTCAATGTAGCTTCTTTAGATCTTATTTTGCTTTAGCATGAAGAAGTGTGTTTGTAAGCTTGAAGCTACACTTGGGTCCAAAAACCTCAAGTTTCTTTGGTTGACCTAAAATGTGTATGTGGTAACATATGACCATTTCAAAATATTAACTGTAAAGGTTCAAAATCAATTTTGCCTTCATCCATTCCCCTTAACAAATCTTGATGTGCCACATCAACAATATAAAAAATTGATTGCTTTCTAAACACTATAAAAAGTAGGCAGGTTTGGCTCCTATTTGCATGATTAGACCTTTGTGATTTTTTAGTTTTGAAATATTAAAAAAAATTAGATTTGAAAATTATTAACAAAATCAAATACTTGCCAAACATTGGTTTATATATATTAGTGTTGTGAAGCTATCTAATTTGAAAGGTAAAAATTGGGGTTCAAGGTTAAGTTTTTGTGATTTGGAGTTTAATTATCACCTTTTAATTGGAAATGGCAAAAGAATTGGACTATGTAACTATTCTTTTATTATATTCAAAATCAAAATTGCAGCTATGAAAAAACATTATTCAAAACAAGGTTTTGATCTTTAAATAGGAAAGTTAAATTTTAAAAAAGATTAATAAGTAAGTTGAACTTTATACTTAAGTATTGATATTGAATAATTGTTGAACTCTCTATCTACATAAACCACGTTTTAATTTGTTGTAAAATTCTACATGCATATAATCTTTAGAATTGGGGAATGTGTAATGTTTTCATGGAACCAAACTTGGTTTTTGAACTAGGCCCAAAGGTTCTTGAATTTGAAAAAATATGTTAGAACCAAAACCAAAAGGTTTAAAAATTTAAAGAATCAAGTTCAAATCCCCCAACTCTAAAAAACCTTCAAATAAATTTTACAATGTCAAAACTAGGACCAAAGGTAAGGAAGAACTATGCAACATTGGTTTACACTTGATATTATATTGCAACAAAAAGAAATGAACTTAAAACTTTTATAAACAACCTCATTGTCTCTTGCATTTTGATGAAAAACCTATGAGCTGAGTCTTAAAATTCAAGCTCAAGCAATACATGTTTTGAATAATTTGTATCAAATCCCAAAGAAACACAACTTCAACATTTAAAAGCCTCCAAACTACAACACTTTATTATATAAGTTCAAATCTTGATGCTATTGTTGAAAATTGGTATCTATTGTCCCAATGTGAGCCAAATTGGTACTTTACTTTTTTTGAAGTCTAGCCAAAGAACATTAGTCTCAATGTTCAATAGGTCATCGAGTTGCTAATCCTAACCTCTATTATGTAATGCATCAACTAGAGCTTTACAATCTAGTTTCCCACAATGTTTAGCCCCCTTTCACCTTTTTGTTTCACTAGAATTTGATTTTTAGTTAGAACAATCAAAGTGAGGTTACGCAAAACCACTCAAGGTATGGGCATATACATTCTCATAGAACTCGACTTTGCTAATTTGATCTCTGAAAGCTCATATTGGATTCTAACCTTCTTTAAAGATCTGCTCCAGTCAAAGGATACCCATAAAAGGTGAAACATTTAAATGCTCACCCATCTACAACTTTGACCTTTTTATTTTGTCTTCATATTTTGACATCAACTCCTTAGATAGAAATACAAAGTAGATGGCCTATTCCAGGTAATGGGTTATTAGTGTAATGGAGGAGAAATAAATAACAACAAAAAGAAAGTAAGAACACTAAGTCAAGCATCTCCTAACCAAAATCCCACGTGCATATAATATGAAAACTTAGCTTATCACCTAGTTCATCATTTCCTGGCTTGAGCCATCCTTTTGCCATCTTCATATCCTCCATCACATAGTTCCTAGGCATCTCCTTCTTGTCAAGCTTCATCAACTACCTAATAAATGTGGCTCCATCCTCCACCATCGGCAACTCACCCAAGATTAATGATAAGATTTGCATTACACAAACAACAAAATACATTTCCTCTCCTTCAACTTGGCCTAATAATTTCCTTTCAATAATGGACAATTTGGGAAAGTAGACAACAACAGACCGTATCTTGCCATCTCATAGTAGAAAGTGAACGACACTCTACACCCTAAAACCAATTCACATTTACACTGACACAATGTCTGCATCTCCTTTCACATTGCCACTGTAAATTCCACTGCCACTTGACTAGTGGTCACAATGCACCTAGAAAATATTGACTCATTGGGTTATATGTTGAAAAGTCCATCTTCATCATAGGGATGTGGAGTAAGCAACTTGATAAGAGAAAGAGAGAGAGATATAAAGATGGAGCTGAAAGTTTGTTATTGCAAAGCTGCATGACACATTCAATAACAAATATCATGAGGTAGTTATTTGAAGGCTGTGAGCCATTACCATAGTGAAAGGCCCGATGTGGCGGCCGTTTGGGATGATAAAAAGAATGGTACATGTGTATGTGGATTTGATGCTATGCCATTTGGTATTATTACATACCTCTTGCAAAGATGGGTTTGCTTTGAGAGTTTTGAAGAAGAATTATGAGATATTTCAGACGACCTTTCAAGAACAAGTATATGCTAAATGCATGGTCAGCTGCAGCACCTTTTGCAGAATGCAGGCACTTATTATTAGTATAGACGCTCATGAACCATTTGTAAAATACTCCTCAAGAATACTAAAACTGATCTGACTGTCCACATAATTCACGTCCTCCTTGCAAGATTTTTGAAAAAAAAACGTTTGAATGTATACAGAAAAGCTTCACCCTTGCAAGACTCTAGTTTGTGCTATTCAATACAATCCTCTGAATGTTTGCAGAGGACTACTAAAGTGACTTAATCCTCACAGAAAAATGTGAGAGCATTTTTGTTTTCTTCATGGGTTTTTAAAACTGTGCTCCAAAATGGTTCACAGGACTTACAAGCTCAAAGTTAATTCTTGCAGGAAGTCCTGTTTTCACCATTGAGAATGATACTCTGACTGTATGCAGAATTCTTACAAGCTGAAGTTTATTCATCACAGCAAATTTAACTGAATTTTGAAGGAACAGATTGTGCAAAAGATTGGCATTATGAGTGATGACAAAATGATGAATACCAGGGTTTGTGGCTTGGAGAATGGTCAACACTTGACTCCAGAAATTTGAAACTGATGTACATGATGAGAGAAGCAGCAGAAATTGGAGGTATCATCACTGCATAGTGTCATAGTTTGAAGTTCTTGTGTCTACCAGCCAACCTGCAACCACTGCACCGCAGTAGGATGGAGTAATCAAAATAGAAAAATATAATAGATTGCCACCACCACCACATCTGTACTGATCTAAGAAGGAAGCCAAGTAAATGAAACAGGTGTTGAAACACAAGATTTAACAGAAGGTTTCACAGATGCTTCAGAATTGTGTGACAATTTCAGGGGTTTTCCAATGAAAGCACCAAAAGACTCTAAGCAGAAACATGTTAGGGTGCAGGTGCAAATACAGGTTTTGAGCAGACATGTGAATCCATGGGAGTGCAAGAAAAATGAGCAGAGATGAGAATCCATGGTAGTGCACACATATTAGAAGAATTCTGAGCAAAAACCAGAATGCAACAGAAAAAAATTAAAAGCAATGGATCCAACAAATGTGTCTTGTTGCTGTGGGCACATGTAGAAAAAATCTGTTTTGCCTTTCATTTATGATCAAAAGAGCTCCCATTACAATTCTTGCAGATAGGGAGCTTTTTGCAAACTCAACTCTTAAGCTTGTCTGTCTTTTGCAACAGCTCAGTATTGTAAAAACAGTACCGCGAGTGGGAAGGAAGGAAGGAAAAACCACTGCTGCCGCCGCTGAAAAAAGCTTATCAAGCGTCCAAATCCTCTATCACATCTCTCCCCCAAAATTGCAACACAAAAACCATCTTTTCACTGCTCACTAACCTACCCAGATCATACATGTCAAAACCCTAGCACCAACAGTAAGAAACCCCTTGATGACAGAGGCAGGGAGGAAGGGACTGAGGGAGGGAGCTTCAAAACAAACTGAGACAAAAGTGATGATGCTGTTGAAGATTGCAGCCCACGAACTTGAAAGAATCATTGCTCACTGTCTCCTCCATTATTTGCTCTTGTTCTCAGTCCTTTGCCTCTGGCTCTTGTTTTTTATGCTCTTGTGTTCAGTCCTTTGCCTCTTCTTCCTCTTGGGGATTGCGAAGAAAAAATTGGTCTACAGATGAGAGCTTGCAGGTATGTACAATTGTGATTTGACTCCTGAGAAATATATGACACAGAATCTATGATACAGTGACAAAATGGCATTTAATTTTGTCTTTCAGATTGCCATAGCCAGGCTTCTTCTGTGCATGATCTGCTCTGTTTTTGGCTCTGTGTTTGTCACAGTGAGACCAGCTTCCTTCAAAATTGCTGCAAGGCCTGTAAGTGCTGCTGGTCTTCGAGACATCGTCCTTGGCTTCACAGCAGGAAGCTCCCAGTCCATGTTTTCGACGACTATGATGTCGACAGAGGAGGACACACCGCTATCGCTGCTGCGCTCGCTGTGAGGCCTGTTGGAGCCGCCTTGGACAACGGTCTCCGGGCTCATCGGGAAAGCAGCATCGCGAACTTCCTTGCGCATCTCCTTCATGACTTGTCTCACTTCCGCCTTTTGATACTCGATCTCCATCTCATCTGTGTATTTGGAGTCCCAGCCGCTGCCGCGTACAGCGATACGAGAGATGTCCCTGGTGAGTGGCTCGTTGTTGCCTCTGCCGCTGAGGCAGTTGCTGCTGTGGACGGACTGGATGTTTGTTGTTCTCTTGTAGGAAGAGAACCATTTTGCGCGCATGTATTCCGGTTTACGCCATGGCGGCAACGGCATACCTCGTTTCTTCAGCGAAGCTTTCACGGCATCCGACATCAAATTAACGATCTGTTGGAGACGATCTTCTCTTCCGACAAAGATAGCAGGCAAGCTTTGCACAACGGCGTTGTACTGTTTCGTCGGACGTGCAATTTCGAACTGGGTTCTGAAGTCTGTGTCGATCAATATCCTCTCGCTCTTCTTGCCCGTCTTGGTCTCGAACACAACGTCGATGTATTCGTAGTCTCCTCCAGGAAAGCCTCCCGCGTGATCCCATCGCGATTTGCAAATGGCGGCATTGTATCCAGCGGCGCGAAGATGGTTCATTACCGCCCGCCGCGTAGAGGAGTCCGACGCAGCTTCATCTTCTTTTACTCGGTTCTTCTCCTTGGCTGCATTCAACGCTTTGGTGACTTCCGAGAGCAAGATCCTCTCAGTGACGTTGATAGACGCCGACAATCCCTGGAAAGATACGACCCGAAAGATACACCTCAGAAAGCTGGAGAAGATGAGTGGGTGCAACAAAAAAAAGAAAAACAGAAGAAGACACGATCTGTGTACGAAATCTGTCGCAACAAGGGCGGGCGCAGGGAAGAAAGAGCTTCTAATTTACCTGCAGGATTTCAGAAAGCTCTCCACCGAGGCTGGACTTGCTGTCTTCACTATCACTGCTATGGTTTCCAGCGCCGCTGCAAGTTCCGGCCTCGCAGTTGCAGCGTGAACGTCCGCATTTGCCGTTCTCTCCTTCGTGCTCCATAAACTCATGAACCATAGCAGCGAGGCAGACGGAGCTCGGCTCGTGCTCGCTCCCGCTGCTGCTGTAGCGGCTGTCCACTCTTTCCGATTGTTGCAATCTACCGTCATTGTACAAATTGTTGGCGTCCTCCTTCTCAGGCCCCAATTCCGCTACATCCGTTGTTGGCCTGGCTGCCGCCGCTGCTGGGGGACATGCCTGCAGCGGTGAGGGCCGGAACACAGCAGTCATATTCTTCAAAGGCACCCGAAGGCGTGAAACAGGAGTTGTCGGAACTCTTTCCTCCCAAGTCCTCTCCGCTTTGGCCATCGCCGCCGACGATCTGGAACTGGTGCTCCTGGCTGCCTTGGAGGCAGAGGCCAGAGGCCTCATCATAAGAAGACCTGGCATGTCAACAAACAGATTTGAACTTTGCCTTCAAGAAGATATTTCCCTCCACACTCCTCCTGCAAACTACTATCCTCTCTCTCACTCGATCGCGCACAGGAACAACGCACAACTCCTCCAGGAAACCGCCGAGTCTTCCTCCTCCTCCTCAGGACTCCCCTTTCTTCCCAACCGTCACCTAACACTGCACCCTAACCTCTTCTTCATACCCCCTCCGAAAACTTCTTGTCACTCTTTACCCAATACTACAAGCAACGCATTCCAATCGAGGCTTCTGAGAGGGAAAAAAAAAACAAAACGCCCAGGATGTGGAAATGCCAGAGTGAGGATCGGAAGTTTTTGTGCCTTTCGTGAAGTTCTGAACCAAAATGAGCTTCAAAACACTTGCTAGAAAGTTCTGGATTTGGGTGAGCCCACAAAATGGGTTTGAAACTGGTGGGAAGAATGAGAAAGCAGGCTTAATGAAGAGCGGCCAAGGACGCCCGACAGCGAGACGGCCACCAGCAGCAGGATAGGGACACACAGCGATGGAGACCGGAAGAGAGCACTGAAGAGGTGCATGTATCTCTACCGCTGCAAAATAAGTCCTTTTGTAAGAGAGGGCGCAAACAAGCGGCCGGGTGGCGATGGCCCCGCCCAGCCGGTCCCTTTACCGGGCGAGCCTGGAGTATCGACGGGGTCCGGCATGGGAGGCAGGTGACACAAATCCGCGCTTCCAGGTAATTCCCGATGACTGCGTGACAGTAACTACGGACCATGTTCACTGCAGTAAATTTCCTTTTCACCACAGGAAAATTATTAGCAATGGGGCACTGAATTTACCTGGCCTGTTGTCCTTATCATGTGGGGGGTTTTTTGGACCCCCACCCCCTTTCAAAGGAAAAATTGATGTTGGGATAATGGGTAGTCATTTATTTATTTCTTTATTTATTCCAATTTTGTGATATAGCCAGACTGGTGATCATCCACCAGACTTCTGGATGATCACTAATGCCAATGAGTCCTATTCCCATTGGACAATCAAAAAGGTTGTCCACAGTCCATGTTCACTTACCAGTGTTAGATTAAGTTTAAGCCCACCCATTTTATCAAGTAAACAGGTGGAGACAAGTTGAGGTTCTTCCATGTTTCTTCATATTTCAATAGTAGCATGGGTCTTTGGACCATTACCTTTGCTAGATTAAGCTTATGCCCATGCCCACCCATTTCATTGATCCAAGAAGTGGAGACAAGTTGAGGTTATTCCATGTTTCTTCATATTTCAATAGTAACATGCGTCTTTGGACAAGTATTGTTGCCAGATTAAGCTTATGCTCACCCAACTGATTGATTAAACAAGGGGAGACAAGTTGAGGTTATGCCTTGCTTCTTCATATTTCAATAGTGACATGGGCCTTTGGACTTTGGTAAATTAAGCTTATACCCTAAACCCTAAACCCAACTGATTGATTGAACAAGGGAAGATAGGTTGAGGTTATTCCATGCTTTCTTTCATATTTCCGTAGTGACATGGGTCTTTGGACCATACGGTTTGCTAGATTAAGATTATACCCCCTCTATTGATTGATTGAAAAATGGGAGATAGGTTGAGGTTGTTCCATTTTTCTTCATATTTCAATAGTAACATGGGTCTTTGGACCATACCTGTGCAACTTGAATGTATAGGCAATGCTAGGAGAATTGCAGATGTTGCTTTCCTTACCAGGGACCAAGTAGCTTTCTCTCTCTAGAGGTCAATATATAATACATATTTCATGGCTTTTATGCAAAGGTGGGCTCTCGTTTTCAAGACTTGCTCAACAAACTAGACCGAATAAAAAATTAATCCAAAAGAGCCAGAAGGGACTTTCCAGCGTTTCAGATAAGAAGTGTAAAAGGATTAATGACTTAGGTGAACAGGGCCGTTGTGTCATAAAAAAGGATAAATGGATAACACAAAGTGCAACACCAGTAATTTGCAGGCAAGCTAAGAACCTGCAAGCTCTAAGTAACTGCCAGCTTACTCCTCGGTGAAAGTGTGTTTGGATCAGTGTTTTGTGCAATTGACACATACCAGGTGGGCCATGGTATGTAACTAAACTCAAGAAAATTTTAACATATAGTATCAGAAAGGTTAATTTCATTATGTGAATGAATATGGGATGATATTAGTTTTTCTATATTAGGGCTTTATGAACCAGGGTATGTCCTTATGACACTTCTGAAAATTCCATACATTCCAGAAAATAACTAGCATTTCATTTACCCTACACAACTCCCTCAAAAGATTTGTACTTTACAACTCCCCTCTCCAACTTCTCTCCCTTCCTCCTTAATCTAAGTTTAATATTTCATGGGCAGACAGGCAAGACCTTAGGATTTAGGTTTAGTACAAAACAACAAATTTGGTAAGGTATGAGTAGCAAGCACAATCTCCATGACACCAAGACCAAATAGGTCTGCATTGCTACCAAGTACAGAGTACACTACATTATTACTAGAGTTGATACTCTGATCTGAGGGTGGGGCGTATACCTTCACAACACTGGTTTGGATGTATAAATATGGAGATAATGCAGGGCTCTCCACAAATGGGAGTAAAACTGTATAATTAGTTTTGATTGGTTGGTTACAATGATCAACCTTAAGAGGTGACATTTAACCTAATTCCACACTCTACACTGTTGAGCATTTCTTGGTCTGGTGGGGCTAAAGAATTAACATGGACACTACCCTAGTATGTAGGCTGTTTCTGCATCAAGGTGCCTAATTAAAATATAAATTGGTCAGTTATGTTTGGCAATAAAGAAATTAATACTTGACATTCCACATTACATTAAAAGCTATTATCTTGAGAGCTTCATTCAAGTTTTTGGCATGGCAAGCACAGATTTTTCAGAAATTTGACAATTTCAAAAGAAATTAATTAGTGCCTAACTAACCCAGGTAGTAGGTAATTTTTATGTGGGAGACAGCAGTAGAAGCCCACATAGGGGGGTGTGGGTGAATCTGCTATGACAATACAGAATTGATGTTATGACTTATGACATAATTTAGGTGACCAGTTTATGTAAGAAGCCTTGCCTAGGTACAAGTTAGAATAAGCGGTGACTGAGGCACCAAAGGATCATTCTGCAGAATTCCTCGATCAATGCAGCTAATATGAGTCAGTTAATTAGTTGATCCTTTGTTATTTGGATATTAAGTTCAGTTACTCGATGTGGAAAAGCACAGTCCTTTTGAGGGTAGTGGACTCAACCATAATGTTTCAGTGACTGGGGAGAATAAGAAAATTGTTCCAACAATGTGTCACTTTCTGATTTGTTTAGTCTAGGGTAAAGCTTAAGGTGAGGGCATTAACAAAATAAAGGCATGTGAGGTAAGAGTCAAGCAGAAGCCCGATTTCAATAATGCTATTCCCCATGGGGTTTATTGATGTAAAAGTTGATGCACCTTGAGAGAGTGAGCCTTTATGTTTTTCTGTAAATCTTGGTACAAAAACTAAACACTCACTTGTGGGGTGGAGGAATAATTGTGCACTATAATGTGCCCTCCAATTACACTACAAAAATTCGAAGAGGTTTTTATGTATGTAACATCACTATACTTTCAACCTGATGAACTCATGCATCAATATTTAGGTTGGGGACAAGGGGATTATGCCCTTGGCTAAGGTGTATTGTCAGGAGGAAGAAGAGGAAACAAATGTAATAAAGTTAATTACTACTTTCATGCATAGTTGATCAATTACCTTGAGCTCAAAATAGCTACTTAGTATGATTCGATCATGCTTATAAAAAAATAAAATAAAATAAAATAAAATATATTATTATTAAATAAAATTTGTGGTATCTAAAGTTTGGGGAATTTTTCTTCCAAAATTTTAGAATTAAAAAAAAATCTCTTTCTTTCTATTTGTCCACACATGCCAAAAAAAAATCTGTATACAACCCCAATCCCTTGACCTATATGTTTAGGGTTAATATGGAAATGGGATTGTACTTATGCCATCTCAACAATGCATCAGCAACAGCTTTGCCATTTGAATAGCTAGAATTGGAAGAGGACCTACCGTTAGGATCAGCCAGCGTCTTTTTTGTGTGGCGAGTTTTTGCCCTTTTGTGGGAAAAAAAAAACAGCCCAGCAACATGTACAGCAAAAAAATTGGCTAAAACTCGCCATATTTCTACCGTAGGCTCCAGTAGGGAGCCACAACATAGAAAGAATTCTTAAAAGTTTACTAGGAGATCTGCACTGTTACCAAATGTGTCTAGATCTAGTAATTAATGTTCATTGGTCTAAAATACCCAAAACTATTTTTTAAAATGGAAATTATTGTGCTTTTTTTTTGCGATTCTTTACACTGTGGCAAATTTTTTTTTGAAAATAATTGAAAAAATATGCAAGGGAATTTTTTTAAAAATTGATGGATTTTTTCTATAAATCCCAAAACTTTTGAAATGACAAAAAAATTAAAAAATTGGAATACAAATAATAAACAGACCACATTTTATTCATGTCATTTTCTGGGAACAAGGAAAATAAAGGCTTTATGAGCAAATGAACTAAATTCTTGTGTTCTTAATATAAATCCTCTTTGAAATAGTCACATATCTTCTCCAAACCAGGGGTCACAACGCACTACTCTACTCATCCTCACTCAAATTCGCTCATGCTCTTTTAAAGGTGGATTTGGACTTGATGGTAACTCCTCCATAACTCAATATTAGGAACTTGTAACATCGAGTTATGGATGACTTACCATCAAGTGTGAATACACACACCTTTAACTTGGTAAGTAAGAAATGAGTAAATCACATGTCTCAAAGTTAGCTTTATAAAAAGTCTGGAACGAATATTTTACTCTCATCAACGGAAAGTGCTGCAAATAGATGATATAATGGATATCCACAACTGGATATTTTTTCCCTCATATACAATTTATTTATCATATTCTCAAATGATTGAGTTCTGGTAGGTACCTTGTTCATGAGGCCTCTACCCTCTCGGCCCAGTACCGACACAACCCGACCCGTTGTGAATGAGTCACCCGGTCTCCAGACAGGGAACTTGGGAAGCTGACCACAACTGGGCCCACGAGGCGTCACGTGAAGAAGGCGTAGGCGCCCACGTGGGGTCACACATTATGGAAACGCGTTAACACCACGTGTAATTGATAATTGGGAGTGAAAAAAAACTGGGCAATTATTATTTATTATTCGGATCTGGTGTACGGAGCCCCACACTTGCTGAATTTTGAAAGTTGGTGAATAGATATAGTAATTTTTTAATAAAAAAATTGGGTTGATTTTTGTAATTAATCACTATTGTTTCTTCACATCTAGTCTATTGGACCGTTTTTTTATTTTCAGAAACTGTTTTGGCTGGGGTGTGGATTTTTTAAAAATCTAGATGTCCAACAATATACTATGGAACTCGGTGTTTTTTTTGGCCACATTTTGCAAAAGTTTGGCCAATTCAAAAAAATTGAAAGATAATTTTCTGTCACAAATTCTTTTTTCTTCCTAAAAATTCGCCAAATTTTCAAGAATTTTGTTTCGGGGAAATTTATGTCACATTTCAACACCTAACTATTCAGTCTTGGGGAAGTCTTTCACCAGCTTACTTAGAGTTTTCACACTTTTCACACATTTACCCAAAATCTTTGGGATGATGACTACTGATGTTTCAACATAAAACAAGGCATCACAAACACGCTGGCCCTGCCAATAGATAAGATGTTGTACATCTACCTACTCTGAACACCAAAACAATTCATTCCAATCTAAACAGTCTAAACACTTTCACCAAAGAAACCAGTTTACATAATGTGAAATTGGTTCTAATAAGGTAAAACTTCCAAAAGTTGGATCCAATGCCATAGTCCCTGTCCCTTGAGGGCATGGCCAAACAAAACAAATTTTCTTGGGAAGGTCACTTCCATTTTACTTTGAATGATACGGAAAAGAAAGAGGTGCAACTTATTGAAAAAAGTATGATTTATAATTTAATTAAATATAAATACTTTTCTGTAATTTATTATTCATGAACATATAATAAAATATATTTAAAATACACCATTATTTTAGAGTAAACTTTAAAATATCTTTTTATCTCATCTTCCTAAAATATTCAAGCAGCGATCTCCCCATGAAAAGTGATATTAATGGCATTTGCAATAGAATTCTCAAAAGTTTAAACATTAATATCACAACCAAAGTAAACTTAGGTATTGCAACCTACCAAAATGACAACATATGGGCACTTGACATCTTTAATGAAAATCTACATATGCCAATCCACCACCATCCACTAACCAATAAATCAAGAGAATAACTTAATATTCAAAAAAATTATGAATGATACATAAGTTGAACATACTTTAAACTTTGGAATTAGAAACATCTTTAATGGGATAGCATAAATGACCCACCAATAATAACTTTAGCAAAAATGTTGTTGAACCCAGCCCATCATCCCCTTAAAAAAACAAAAGCCTTGCAAGCCATGTCTAATTTCTCCCCTCTACACATAATCAAATAGCAAGATACAGGAGGTGCAAGCCATTATGTCAAACTTCATGATGTTAGAAAGGGAATATTTACCATTGTGCATCATCTTTTGTTACTTTAAAGAGCACTCCACCAATGTCACAATCCAAGAAAGGGAATTTTTTTGTTCCCAACAACAACAAGCATTAATTGTGTGCATCATTCATACTCACATCACAAGACCTTGTCATTGGATATGGGTAGAAATTATATATGGTTTGGGAGAAAATTAAGAGCATTACAGTAATCATCCACCACCTACAAGTGACAAAAGTTAGCTAGATTATTGGAATCAAAATGGGGGATTGTAAAACACAACTTTTTAAATTTATGGGTTGTTTTGGGTTAGTTGCAACTCTAAACGAATTAGGATCTTCACCTAAACATGTGTTGCAAAAGAGCTTGGAATTGTACAAGTAGTGACACTCAAAGCATTCAAGGTTTCATCTTCATCCATTTTTGGTTGTTATGAAGGATACCCCTTGGTGGGCTAATATGCAAGAGGAGTTGAGGTGTGCATCACTTCCAAAGCACAAAAGCTTTCAAAACAATAAAAAAGTTCCAGCTAGCACAATCAAAGTAGCCAATTCCATGATTGTAAACCAATTATACACATGTTCCACACCTACAAAATAGATTGCAACAAGAGAGACTGCAAAAAGATTAGGGATGATGACTGGTGAGAGGTTAAAAGATGATGTAGTGAGGGAAATTACAATGCATGACAACTTTTAATGACTAACCCTAAATTGTTGGCTTCTAAAATGCCTCCAAATATAATGTAAAGGTGTAGATCCAAGTTCATGATGGAGATGCTCTAACACAAGATTTTGGATGTTCATATAGGTGGGTAGGGTGGAAAAATACCATCCAACCTTGTTAATCATGGTTGCCCCATATGATTCATCCAATGATATTGTGCCCCCAATAGAAAGAATGATGTACTTTTTCTGTTGGTGCTCAATATGTCATCATTGAAGTGAAAGCAACAGCTATGGTGGATGAGATTCGTCAATGTACCACTGGCGCACTGAAGAAGAATAGTATGCTAATCTGGGACAGAAAATTAATTCTGGGTCAGTATTTGTGCATAGGATGTTATGGCTGCAAAAGGGCACACCACAATTTAACAATTCTTTTTGGTCAGTCATATAGAGTGGTTAGACCAAGTTCTCTCACCTTTTTACAGTCCTAGTTTTCGTGTTTGTGGGTGAAACTTGAGAAATATTGAGCAAGCCATCTTGGATGTGAAATACGTTATTGGAGACCAAAATATTGGCTATGGGTGGAGCTACTCTAAAGCTGACTAGGTGTGGGGGCAAAGTCCTAACTTATTCTGACAGAAGAACTTCAAAGAAACTCCTTGATACAAAAAGGTTAGTTACAGACTGCAAGAGTGCAATGGCGGCCAAAAGTAAAAATATACAACATGCGGATGTTGTGACCGAAACACAACAAAAACTCAATTGCTAGCTAATTTGTAGACCCCTACATAGAGATGGAGCATAGCAAATGTTTATGTGCCATTGCCTCATCTTACGCCGGGTGCTGAGGCATGGAGAAACATTGTCGAGTTTTGGCAGGTTCAATGATGAAATCATCGTCAGGGAAGGGGTGGACCTACCTACCTCTAAAGAATATGAAACATGAGCTTTGTGTTGTGCTCTTGGGTCTGTCTCATTTGATTCACAATTCTTGCTTTGCTCAGTCAAAATGGAGAGGACGTACTTAATACACTTGGTTGATAACTAGGGCAGATAATTAATTTTGCATACATGGGTGATTGTGAGAACTGGCCAAATGGCACAAGCTCGCAGATGGTAACTGCGAATGACATTCTTGTCTGTAAATAGATGATTGGTGACAGCAATAATGTCAACAACTAATGATAATAACCCTGACTACAAGGAAACTTCAAACAACCCATAGAAGTAAGTTAGTAAAGTAGCCAAAGTAGACTTCAAACTAACTTCTGTTTGTGGCCAGCAGCAAGGCTCTGATAGGTCTAGATGCCCTCCATCAGTGTCAGACTCAAAGGACGGTACATCCCATGATGACTTGGGATCAAGAAACTTCCATTAAATTTACACCTAAAAATATTTTGGGATCGGCTGGACAGTCTGACTAGATTCCAGACCCCACTTGAGGATATGCTTGCGGTGTGAAGTAAAGGGGTGATCTCTTCCTTTTCAAATGTTATCGTTCGAAAAAATATTCGGGAATCAAAAAGGAATCTTCTTTGATTCCCAAATTAAGTGCACAGAAAAGCATATCTAGTTCAAACTTAGTAGAGTTTTTTGCACTAGCAAGTCTCGGAAGCTTTCAGATTGTACTATAAAAGAGTACTTGACAAATCGGTGGTGCCTAGTAAGTATCAATCCTATGCTCTGGTCTCTAGTGATTAAGTAGTTTTTTTTTGTCCCTTTCCTTTTCTCAATTTTATGTTTTAGCTAAATTGAAGATTGCATCCATATTGAAGATTGTGCCAAATTTGGCTGTAAAGGACATATGAAAGTATAATAAATAAAGCATCCTTTTATATTATATTAGAGCCTAATATGAGCAATCAATTTTATCAAGTAGTTAATAATCAGAAATTAACAACATGTTGAGCTTATTTGATGTATTAATCACCCTCTTAAAAGTTAAGCACATGACAATTCCCACCACATATAAAATGGTAAGAAATTATATGATGATAAAGTAGCTCAAAGAGGGGGAACAATACAAGGTTACCCACCTACCTTCAGGGGTAAGGTGTCCCCTTGTGTTGAGAAGGCATTAATACCATTTGTAAGGTGCCATCTTCCATAAGGGCAATTTCCCATAGGGTTGATTACAGGCCCAAAGCCTGCATAATAGTACCCAAAATTTATGTGTAGGCATCATCCATCTTTTTCTCAAGATGGATGGGGCCAAAAAATAAAGAAGAACCAGACAGTAACTTTAGGGGAAGCCAAGTTTACATTTGGGTCAGAATTGTGGATTTCCCACCGTTGATTGTGTAGCTGATGTACTTGAGGGGAGGAGGACCAACCTTGTCTGCCAGGACGCTTGAAGGATTAATATGATATTTACATGTACATCCATGCAGATGGTTTGTTTTGTACTAGGGAATGACCAGGGCCCATTCCATCCTGGGACACATTCCAGTAGGGTGAGCTATTGATCCTGTTAGGTGGTAAATGGGTTCTTCCAAGGACTGTTCTGAACATAACCAGTTTTCCCCATAGTTGATTCACATCTCTCAGTGAAACTGACCGGCCTACAAGAGGAACCAGCATCTTGGCTTCCTGTCCTCCCTAAGAAAAAGCCTGGAAAAGTGCCTGAATAGGGCACCCACAAAGGTTACATACTTGGCATATGTCACTGTCGGCACACAACTTATCAACCCAGCGAGCAATGTTTAAGTTTGCATTAATAATCCAATGCATAAAAAAAATCATGGTATCAAAGCTGTAACTGTAACTAGGCGAACGCGATTCATACAGTCACAGCTGCGATTCATGGATTCATGAAGTTACTTTGTTAGCCATTCACAACTTTGTTTTTGAAGGAGCCATCATCATGTTTTTTGGAACATTGAAACAAAATTTAAGGAACAACTCAGTTTTTTTGAATTTGTTATCATTTTAGAGAACTGGTCAGGGTTTCTGTTTTTTTAATATATAAATCCATCTACGTCTCATGAAAACAATTCTCACAAATGTGAAAACTGTCATTTTTTTACAGGCAGTTTCTTGCAAATGTGAGACGCATCGATTTTCAAGGCAATTATTCAAAATTAGATATATAAATTTTTAAATTAATTTTTTAAAATTTTCAATATAAAATAATGATTATAAATTTTGTAATATAATTAAAGGATGAAACAAAAGAAATGAAGAAAGAGCAAGAAAAAAAACGTTTTTCTAAGTTATAAAAGATGGTTTTTTTCTTAGGCCCCTCTAACTTTCAAAGCCCATAACTTTTTATTTCTTGTTTATTTTAGACAATTCAAAATGCATTGAAAATGCCAATTTAAGTTTTTATAATCATCTTTGAACACCAAAGGCAATGAAGCAATGTCCAGGGAAATTTTGGTTGTTTGCTTATCAACATTCAAATGTTTTGAGATTTTCCTTTTTATCTTTTTGACCCTTTAAATTCAAGGGATCATAATTTTCTCGTTTTTTATTTGTTTTTAATTGATTTTTAATGCCTTGAATGCTCAAAGACAAGGGCTTTAAATTTTTTTGAACACCACAAGCAAACAATCCTTCCTCTAGGATTCAGCATCCTCCGAGCCACTAAGTGTACATACAAATAGGAAAACAAAAGAAAGTTGATGTTTTATTTGGTTGAAAAAGGGAAGGGGGAGAGGAAAAAAAAAGGGAGATGCATCAAATTGAAACCCTAGATGCCCTAAACCATTTCTAGAAGCTTTCGATCTAGGAAACTTTTAAAAAGGTACAAGACCTTGGATACCTTACACCTCACAGAAAATTTCAAAAGAAAAAAATCCATTTAACTAT
>Ga0116230_10000334_pt1 | contig 40695 bp, 30 predicted proteins | sample S1TSphfallax_3_FD_88678 | JGI IMG/M metagenome (GOLD analysis project Ga0116230, IMG submission 88678) | Host-associated microbial communities from peat moss isolated from Minnesota, USA - S1T2_Fd - Sphagnum fallax MG | ecosystem: Host-associated > Plants > Peat moss > Unclassified | place... | reverse complement strand
TCCCCTTGCAGAAACGACACAAGACCGAGAGACACATGACTGATCTTCTGTACTCTCCACACTACATTGGACAGTACAGTTCAGTGAAGCTGCATGAAGCTCGAACACTGGTTCTATTATAACAGACGTAAGCAGCAAGGAGCAATCCAAACTCTAAATGAGTTCGTAACCATAAACTATGAGTTATAAGTTGCAACAAACTAATTTCAAAATCTATCTGCACTCCAAAGCTACTATTATGAACAAACTGTATGTGCACTCAAGAGCTACAACATTATCTGTAAGACAAACTTTGAACTTCAAAACTCGATAGGAAGAAATGAAAACATGTATAAAATCACTATAATATATGCAGCTTTCTAACCCTAAAATAGCCGCCATTTAACCCTAACCTAACTCCTAAGAAAATATATGACTACAAGGGATGAATGTTAAGCGTATTCATTTAACATGCGTCAAAAAAGAATAATATTTTAAACATGAGGAATATCAAACACATTCATCAAACTTTGAAGATATAGAAATAATAATATTTTGAACATGCATTGTTTGCTTCACATTCCTCAAGTGTACTTTAAAAGCATGAACTTGTAATAATGCCTTCCAAAGTTATGGAGAGCACTTCTTTTGATTTCTATCTTTTTGTTTTTTTTAGTTTCCTTTCTCTAATAGCACTAGTGTTTTTGTAGTGGCAAAATTTCACATATTTACAACCTAAAAAAAACCTTTCTACCTCCTTGTCCTAAATCAAGGCTTGTATTTTGTCCAAATCGCCATCATTTGACATCCCTTTTAGAAAAAAGAGTTGATCTCTTTTATCAACAACAAAGATGGTCAGTTTGTACAATGCAAGAGGACCAGAAGATGTCACCTTTCAAAAGAGGCACATCACAAGTCGCCATTGTGTTGCTACAAGCATTTTTGTGTTTGCAAAGTTTTGCAAAATGGAGTTGCAATGTTGTTGCTCCCTATTCAATCAACTCCGCCACAATGTTGTTCTAATTTTTGACCTATTCTAATAAGATGTCATCTTTACTTGTTTACGTCATGGTTTTTTTAGTGACAACTCCTTAACATTAATGGTCTGAATTTTGTAGCCACTATTGGAGCACAATGGCTATTGCACAAAGACCACAAACTCTGGTGGTTTAAGGTGAGTAGAAATCTTCCTTACAAATTGAATTCTTTTTTTTAGTTTTTTTATTGTTGAAGCCAAAATCTTGCATTAAGCTTGCCATTTAAGTAATTTGTGTTTGGAATTTAGAGTTTAAATGTTGCAAACTTGGGATAATTAAGCTTTAGGTTTGGTGATTATTTGGTTTATTATTGTGGAAGTTGAGAACCAGGATCTTGCATTAAACTTGCTATTACATAAGTTGTTTTTAAAGATTGGAATCTAAACATTGCACATTTGTGAGAATCAAGCTTCAAGTTTGATGATTGTTACAAGAATTTTGGACCATGAGCACTATTTACAATTTTCTAACATTTATTAATATCCCGATGTCAATGTTCTAGCATTTATTCGTAACTTGGGCCAATTTGCAACCCAAAAATGCTCAAAGTTAGCCCCAAGTTTTTTTGGCCTTGATTCCTATGTAAAGCGGGCCTTATCCAACCCATTTAATTTTCATTGTTAATGTTGTTGACAACTATTGTTTAGTCACAAACTACAATTTAAAAATTACTTTTTTTTTTCCTAGTTCCCCCCTCTTTTCACCCATTCTTTTTGTGTAAAAAAAAATTTCCCAATTGCATTGAAATTGTATCGACTTAAATTCAATCTCAATGCACACAAGCCCCAACATAAAAAAAGGCTTCAAAACTCATGTCAAACAAAAGAAAAGAAGAAAAGAGCCACAACCTACCAAGTTGGATTTTCAAAATTCCAACGATTTACATGACATTTGGGGCATAATGCAAAGGGACAATTGACAATTAGTTACATGCTAGCCATGTCATTTGCTCAAAACGTTGATTCAAATTTTAAAGAAATGAAAATTAATTGTTTAATATTGGCATGAATTAAGATCTCTTATTTTAAGAACACTTGGAATTTTGTTTTGCTCCCCAAGAACATTTGATTTTTTCTCATTTTTTCGATGCTTTTAGTTTTCATGCAAATAAGGAAAAAACAAATTTTGTCACACATTGCATCATATCATTATTACCCATTGGTCAAAACTCATTTGTATCAAGGTTATTTCAACATGATATGTATTGACATATAAGCATGTGTTGTTTAATTAAACTTCATTTGAATATGTTGACATGATTCAAAAAATGATTAACAAAGAAATATATGCCAATGCAAAACATAAGAATTAAACAATGCACATGGAAACAACCATAATGGAGTCATTTCAATATTAGTGATGGTATTCAAGTTTTTTTTTGTTTTTATTTTTGTTTCATAGATCGTAATTTGTACATTTTTTTGGTATTTTAAGAAATTATTCAAATATCATGTGAAAGTTATATGTACAAAGGGTGGGAAGGAGCAAATGTTAAAGCGCGTTATGAGTTTAATAATGATCCAATAAAAAATGTGTTTTCAATGTAAAATAAAAACAGAGGTTGACTATAAAATCGAAAATATTAAAATTTCTCGACTTACAAATTGGTTCCATCCCCAAAGTTCTTAACAAATGTAAGAACAATCCAATAATGAAATAAGGTCATTTGTTCAAAATTTATTGGAATATTGAGCAAGTGCATTATCCCCATGCCTTTGAACAATCATGTCGATCAATGTGATTGGAAATTGACCAAGCCCAACAACCATTTTGTCTTTCTCTTACAATTTGGTAATGAATATTGCAATGATCCATTTTATTATGAATGATGCACAAAAACTCCTCCTTTGGTTGAATGGATTTTGCTTTCCAACTAGGAGAAAATTACTTATATGATTATTGGTGTTTCTTGTGCCTTTTGAGTTTCAATTTGTGTTCCTTGTCATTGACATTTTTTTTCCAACTTTAAAATTCTTTTTTTTTTAAGACTCTTAAACTATGCATTTGGAAAAGGTTGAACCTTTATTTCAAACATCCACATTGAGATGATGTTTCCTTTCAATCAACTCATAATATATTAAAAGTTTTGATCAATATTTTAGTTTCTTATTAATCTACAATCACACACATATGTTTCTTCATCCCAATGTTACCTTGTGGCTTATGTCTATAACCATGTTATCTTTCTTGATTTCTATGACATGTAAATAAATTGTGCCAACCCAATGATAATGTACTAAAAATTTCACGAATACCATTTCCTTATATTCTGATGAACTTTCATTTATTATTATTATTCTTTCATGCAACGTGTTTGGAACATCCAAGATATATGATATTTTATTCTAAATAACAAGTCCCAAAATTAATGTTTGATGATAAATGTTTTATTACAAAGAATGTGTTAATTATAGTTATTAGACTAGCATATGTGTCACAACCCTAACCTTGGGTTCATAACTAAATGTGAAGTCCAAGGGTCCATGAAGGCGAGAATGTGTTTAGGTGTGAAACCCACTTTCACAAATGGGGAAGAGTGCAAAGGATGAAGCTTAATGACTCCCGAATGCACTCCCACTTTGGGAATTACATTCATACAAGAGTTCCAAATGTTCAAAACCTTGGTTAGAAAGGTAAACAAACACCAAATTCGGCCCCCATGACACCATTAAAAAGGTCTTGAAGCATACATGCTTCAAGTCCCCTCGCATTGTTCATTTAAATTTGATTGACATGTGTTATGATAAAAAAAAAGGGAGCAAATCAAATTGGAAATTTGATTCTTGACCACAGATCTTTTGAAAGTAGGGGTCAAATGAGGTATGATTGGAACATGTTATATAATGTTGGAAAAGTATTTTCAAGGGCTATAAGATATTGCCCTTACACTTTGAAAGCAAATTTGATTTGAAAAATATATGAGTGTCTAAAGTTTTGGGACATGAAAAGTCCCAGTTTTGGGACTCTCACTTTAGAGTCCTAGGAAAAATGACATTTGGATGTAATCTTCGTGGAGAGGCACATAATATATTATAAGGAGAGGAGTGGTGCCTCCTCCCAAAGGTTGTGGGTTGTGTGAAGTTTATGCTTGAAGTCATCCCTATTAAACCCGGTGCACCACTTCTATTCAACTTACATTAACTGGCGCACCCCTAAGTCCCAAACTAGACTCAAGATGGGCCTTGGCTTCTAAAAGAGTAGAATTATGAGGACTTGAGGGTATGCTCCCAGCACTCAACATTAAAAGGGGTAGAGGGGCGTGCTGAAGCTCTGGGATATGACTAAGAAGAGGGACAAGTTTAGTTATTCACTCGAACCTACATCAAGCCAACCAACAAGTTGGTTAGTTCACTTTCTAGAGCACCTTTAGTGCTAAGACAAACCACGGGCAACTTTGGACTCACAAGACTCACCGCGGCCCGGACTCGAGGGAAGCCACCACCTTCCCCCATATAGTATTTTCTGTGTTACTCCGCGGCACCCACACTCGAATGGCTTTTTGTCTTGAGACTCCCAAGGTGGGTCCCAAAAGTGTTTCGGTTTGGATTTCCAGGACTTTGCAAGGTCATAATTCTTTGCTTAGACCTCCGATTATGATGAGGTTTGAAGCAAACTTGTAGCTCTCCTTGAAAGCTTTCCAATAGTGTGTTGCGACCTGCACACACCGGGGTTGGGTCAATTCCCGACTTTTAGTGGTTAAGAGTCAAATTGTCAAATTGACTCCCAACCCTTCTTTTGCCCACAATTTGTGCTGCAGATGTCCAAATGGCTCATGCAAGGCCATTTTCGACATCTACACTTCAATAGCTCTCCAATGATATAAATAACACTTCAAGGCGAGGTGTTTTGACCCCTACAATTAAGCTCTAAAGATTCAGGAGTCCCGGAGGACTCCCAAGTCCCCATTTTAGGGAATGTGAGTGTCATCCTCACACTCTTCCAAAAGTGGGGTTGCGACAATAACTGGCCTCTTTTCTTGGTTTTGCAAGTTGATACCATTTTGATCTTGCTTGTGAATTCATCCTAGTCCCATTTCGAAGCTTTGGCACACCCTTTTACCCCTGAAATGTTACAAATTAGGGAGCGTGCCCTAATTCTCTTCTTCTTTTGTTGTTTTTGCTTTTAAACCCACCTTTGGGTCTCTTAAGGAGTTTGGGGGTGCATTAATATGCATGTGCTCACATTATAGTTGGTTCATCATACAAATTTTTTCAATCTTTGAAACAAAACTATCCACATTTATGTGTTATTTTATGTGTTATTTTAACAATCGTGTATTTATTTATTTTCCTTGCACCAATTGTTTTTCCTCATCATCTTCCAACATGTGATGTTAATCATAGGAAGAAAATAATGACCAAAGATAACATCCATCAAAAATTGTTGGAGTCCATGGTCATATATCCAAATGGACATAATTTGTGATTTATGATTTGGCAATTCCATATAGTATTACTTTGACATGATTTTCACTAAGATCGTCATCACGAACAAGTTCCCTAAGGCCACATGCAATCATCCACCCTTTAACAATTATAATTTGATTGATTCAAAACGTCACATTTCCTTCCACACCACTGCCTCCTTCCAACTCCAAAAACCTTGGCATCATTTAGGTGATTTTTTAACCTATGCAAATGAAATAATTCAATTTGGAAACGACCATCCTTATAACCAAAGGAGTGATTTTGAATGTCATCATTGGCCTTATTGAAAATTGCATCGAATGACTCATCATTGTACATGTTAAGGTTTTCAACCCCATGCATCATGACATCTTTCAGAACATGACTTGACATTAAACCTTAGACATTGGATTATATAACATTAAGCAAAATGTTTTTTATTGGCCAAAAACCCCACATAATCCAAGGTGTTTAAAACATTGTGCAAATGGATTAAAAAAAAACAATTTAATTTTTTCAAAAACCATCATAATAAGTTGAAAATTTTAATAATGTGATTTTCAAATCCAAAAACAAAATGATATTGATGTCAACTTTTCACCTTCACAATGTCCAAGACCAATGCACACCTTTAAGGTGCAAATATGTGTTGTCCATATAATTAATTGTAAACATAGTGAGTAGAAAAAAAATTCCATGTACATAAGATTGCAAGATTCTATATTCCCATCTCATTTGAACATCTAGCAAAAGTCATCAATTACGACTATAACATGTTTTTGGGTTTTATGTCTTTCCACCACACTTTGTGAGCATAATAAGAATCATGTGATTGCTTGATACTCCACACAAGAATGAAATAGACGGATTTATTTCACACATTTGTTGTGAAATGGAGACAATCGAATGACCACCTAATTCTCTTCACCTTGAAGCAAAGGGAATTACATCAAACCACTTGATTCAATTTGCATGTTTTTGTGAGGTGGAGGCAATTGGGCAAATGGCCCATTTTTTTCACCTTTGTTACGAGGCAAAGGAAATGAATAAAACTCAAATTCTAATGGATAAATTTTTTACACTTTCATGAAATTTCAAGATGCCATAAATATCACTATGAAATATTGTTGAACTTTATATTTCATTCATGAAAGCTTATCTAAACTTCATTCTTAAAATTTCATCTACATGTTATGTTAGTTCTTTGTGTTAGCCATATTGGTTTAAAGATTCCATTGTTGTTTAATGCATTTATACACACACAAAAAGTTTTGAGGTTAGGGGTAAAAGTTAGTAACGTGACAAAGGAATATGACATAATAGGTGGCATGAGTTTTGCTAATCAAAAATTGTCAATAGATTGGATTGTAGTCCTCTTAATCCCATGTTTTCATATTACAAATCATGGATGATATTTTGATAACTTTCATGGATGGAATAAATTTTGATGGATGATCTTCATTTCATCATTAAAATTCATCAAATTTTATCCATGAATGTTCGTCCATAAGACCAATTATTAAACTATTTTACCAAGTTCACTTTAATTTCTTCCCAATTCCATCATTATAAGAATTCACTACTTATTTGGTGAGGAAAACTAGTCAAAAACCACAAAAAAGTGACAAAATCCAACCCAACCAAGTAATCATTTTGGTCAAATCATGTTGAACATATCCATTTTGACCATGGGTTTTTTTTATTAGGAAAATTTGTGGATTTTTTACTAGTCAAATGAGATAATAACAATTGGGCAACCCCAAAAACATTGCAACATTTAATTTTTTTTTTAAATGACCCAAATAATAAAAATAATATTTATGAAAATAAAAATAAATAAATAAATTGATTACTTTAATTAATTCATACGTGTGTGTGTATATACATATATACTCTTACCCTACCTTATCGTACCATGCACCTATGTGTTATAATGTGTGGTATATGTTCAAAATTATAATTGGACCTTGATTTCCATGGCCAAATGCCAATGTCTTTGCCAACCAACACCACATGTTTTTGTAACATAATGTGTCAAATAATAAATATAACATGTTTCTTCCAAATCATTTATAAATCTAACTTTTGATATGCACTTTTCTTTTCAAATTTTTTAACCTACCTACCATTTACCAACCACCTTCCTACCTATTATTAATTTAATTAAAAAAAAATCCATCAATCTTTTTTTTGGTCATTCCCATGTTCATATAACTAAATTTATTTTCATTTTTTTTGAAATTATAATATTTTTACCTTTAGACTATAGACATCAATTTGTTCTTTTGCACCATAAATTTCAATAGATCCATATCTACAAAAGATGCATGGCTTGTGCATGAGCATAAAACTTGAGCTTAGAACTTAAAGATTAATGTGATTTTGATCCATGTACATGAATAAATATTTTCATAGATGAATGATTTCATATGGATGAATGTCATTTTTGCATGGTTAATTTCATTTATGATTTGGTTTAAATAAATAAATCATTGGATTAAATTCATCCATGGGTAGAAAATAAATAAATTCAGATTTATTTATATAATTCCTCATTTTTTGTCTAAATATGAATAACCTTTCCACACCTACCATAACTAGGTAGATTTTGGTTTTTTCCCATTCGCATGGTAATTGGTGGGGGTAAGTTGTTTTTGAATACTTGGTTTACCATCACACCTTATGCTCTGAGCTTTTAATTGCATTAAATTTGTTTAGTCCCAAATTTAAGTCTTTACTGACCTACTTTGTATCCTTTATTTGATTTTGTATCTTTTGTTACCTTCATAGCTTGTTCCTAAACATCAATTGGTTCTTTATGGGCTTTGGTTAGTTCAACAAATCTTGTAATCTTGAAGTTACGTATCCTTCCCTGAAAATGTTATTCTTACATTGCACAAGAATTTTTAGATGTTGAATTTAACCTTTTAACCATTGGGGATTGCATTATTGTGCAACCTTTGGCAAAATGCTTGAACCTCCTACATTTCCTACATTGATTTAGCTTTGAATATATAATTTTTTGTTTCATTGCTGTGTCAATGTCGTCATTTGAATCTAGTGACGAAATTTCAATATTATTTGGGAACCTACGAATTTTGCAACTTCTATAGACAACATCAAACCAATTAGTGTAAAAGTCTAGAGGTTAAATGTTCAATACATTCCCACTTTTACTTCCAAGGTAAGTCAAACTTTCCATGTTGCAAAATTGTCTATCAAGGTTTGGGAATTGGACCTTAATGATGTGAAACAAAAAGAATGTCACAACTTACAATGATGTGTTGACTTGAAGTTTGCCATTTTCAAAAGCAAAACGACATCCCACTCCATTCGACCATGGAGATTTTTCTCATCTTGATTACCCCTACTTCCTCCAAAATGCAAACTTCAAAAAACCCTCAAGTCAAGAACTTCAAAGAAACAAAGGATTCATGAAGTTTGAACTTCATACAATCCAAAATGGCTTAATAATGTGCAATCCTTCTTCCACCAATTGAGTACCCAATCACAACTTTTTGACCTTGAGTTCTTCTTATGCATGATTTCATGACGCCATCATCCTAGACCATGAATACCCCATAATAAGCTTCCACTTGGGATCAATTGACATTGATGCTTGGACCTCCTCTTCATTGGGAGAATGGAAACCTAATTTGTCTCCTAAAGGTCCTTGAGAAGAAATGCTTGATATGCTTTTCAATTTAACATAAGCATCCATTATTTGTTTCTTGTTAGAGGACACATGAGTTTCCTTGGTAAAATTGTTGTTTTCCTTAGTAGAGACAACCTTTGAAGCCTTCCCAAATACCCCTCCTTTATTGTCTCTTTCATTCAAGCATAAGTTTGCAAGAGATAGGAGAAGGAAAGGATACCTTGTTGATGGTGTTCGTTGTATGAAGAACTTGAATGTTTCCTTCCATATAAAAACATGATAACTTTTGTAATGTGTTAAGGTAATAAGGCCCACGAGTGTGAGGCATTTTCAAAATGCAATGCAGCAATCAACTACCATTTTGTCCAGTCCCTTTATGTTGGGAATGTTCCATGCTCGAGATTTAGCCTCCGCTAAGAACATTTCCACTCCTAACCTTCACTTCAGCCCATACCAATGGCATCTAATAGAGATTGCTAATCCCCATTTCCCACCCATAAACACAACAAAATCACCAATACAAAAATGAGAGATTATTTAAATGTTGTAACACAGACCAATCATTATGGTTAACTAATGAAAAAAATCATGGTTTTCTTTTGGAATGGATTATTATTATTTCTTTTGAAGCACAACAGTAGACCAGAACCTGACAATCTGTGGGCACCCCCAAGTCAAGCCCATGGGCAGAGAGGGCTGTCACAAGTTTCACTAGCAACACAACTGGGTTTCAAAACCCAGGACCTTTCTTGAGGTCTAAGGGCCTAGAAGTGGGATATACCAATGAGCCATTGCCCCTTGGGTGTGCATTATTTTTGAACCTCAACTAAGTGTGAGACACTCTAAGGCAAGGATATTGTGTTGAGAATCATTATAGAGTATAGTAGCTTCAAGGAATTTTGCCTCCTAGAAACTAAGTGAGATGATTCATCCTAATTTGGTTGTAAAAAAATCACATTCATCTTTTGGCATTTTGTTTTCTTTGTCACCTCCTCAAATGTGCACCCAAGTGGTTTTGTCACCAATCCATAATCCACAAAACCAAATATGAAACTATTTTTTCCAAAAATGGTTATGGCACTCATCATACCTCAAAATTCATGTAATTTTTTCGAAATGTGACAATGTGATTGAAAACATTCAAATACACATGTCACAACTAATTTCTTTTTTGGGTTTGAAATTTTGCACAAATGCGCAAAAATAAATATGAAAAGGGAATATTAAATCAATTTTTGCTTTTGAGAAAAAAGTCATTAGATTTGCAAAAGATTGAAAATCATGTCAGAACATTTTCCTATTGGTTTCGATTTGCTAATGATTAAAAAAAAAAGTTTAGATAGGTTCCTAGAACATGTCATCATTTAATGTGAAATCCCTTGTAACTTCCTCATAACCAATGTGATGTTATAAAATGGAAAAAAAAAATCATGACAATTTTCTTTTTTTTAACAACAACATGATGATGTACATTGAAATAAATAAATAATATATTTTTCCCCTAGCTAATATGACCAATTTTTATCATAAAATATCAAGTGTTGCCATTAAATTAATGGTAGGGGCCATTGTGTATAACACACCTTGTGAAAAGTTGTACTTTGTCCCAAGCATTGTGTACATGTCATTTTACTGCTGCTGTGGAGATGCTCGTAATGCATTGTTGCTGCATGGCCAGGCCTCCAAAAGCTTGGCACTGTACCTGATCGGCTTCATTCATTTCCACACTCTCCCACTTCTTTGTGAAGCTTTTCACTGGTGGCTCCATGCAGCTTTTAGGCCTCAGTGGAACCAGCACCCCAACAGCAGCGCGCTATGAAGGATGGATGTTGAGTGAACAGGAAACAAGAAGTGCTCCTTCTTTGCTTTTATCTCTAATAAGCACGTCATTAGCACGTCATTAGCTCTAATCAAGAACCCGCCCACGAGATTGGCGAGCTTGGGTTTGCGCTTTCTCATCGTGCGTGTCTTTTTCTCTCACTGTGTTGGCGGAGCGTGGGAGACGGAGGTTACTGCTGCAGCCATGGAGAAGGGTGCAGGCGGTGGTGGGTTTGGAGAAGGTGAAGCTAGGCGAAAGCTTGGCAATAGTAGTTTTGTGGCGGCGGGAAGTACTTCGTTGCAGCAGATGGGTGCGAGAGTAAAGGAGACTTATCTCGACATTGTCCCCATTGCTTCCAGGGAACCGGACATTGGGTCCTCCTTTCAGGTGAGTTTTGTTTTATCTTTCTTCTTGCTGGTCTGGCTGTTTTTGTTTGTTTGATTGTTTGTTTGTTTGTTTTTCCCTCTTATTGAATTTATTTTCGACTTGTAAGCTATGGTTTTCGTTTGTTTGCTTTATAGAAAGAAGGGTGCAAAAGTTTTTTGATAGCGGAAACTAATGTTGTGGATTTTTCTTGGGCAGGGAATTACAAGCCAGAAAGTGTATGACATGCGCTTGAGTTTGATGGACATGGGGTTATCTATTGAGCTCATTGACCATGCCATTCAAGCCTGCAGTAAAGCTTCCCATCCCTTCTGGTCTCTAATTGGATGCTATGTTTTGATTTGTATGAGAAATAATTATGTAAAAAGAGTTACAATGTTGATCTTTGTAGGTGTTGTTTTCTCTGGTGTAGGAGGTCAAGGTGATGCAAATGACATAGCAGCATTTGCACTCTCACTGGACAACCCTCCAGCTGAGTGTATTGAAGAACCAGTTCCTCCAGTAAGTCTTGAGAGCTGTTTCTTGTTGACCCCTTCTCCACACATAACAGGATAGACTTCAAGTGGTTGTTGTTTAGATGTGGCTAAACATTATTGGGATGTGAGCCTTGTAGCAATTATATGTGTCCTTCAAATGGGTACCTTATTTTTGCCTGCAATCTGATGAGTGACTGTTGCAGAATGTATCAACCACCTAGTTTGTGAACAGGGTGACTGAAGCTCAGATACAGAGCTCACTTTTAGTGCCAGTATGGACTTCTAAATTTCTAGATTGTTGTTAAGGTTGTGGGTCCTGCTGTGGAGTTTTGCCAGGAATGTTTCACAGAAATTGGGACCTGTGTAGGGTATGGTGGGCATGGTAAGCAGTGATGAAGAGGAGGAGATTGCCCCTCTGAAGGTGGATCCTATTATCCAACTTGACAATAGTGGAGCAGGGGAACCACGTAGTGAAGGCAGCAACCCTGTGAGCTTGTTTGAGCTAGATGACACATATTGCTTGGAGGCACGCTTACAGGACATGGGTTTCTCAGCAGAGGATGTTGAGCGGGCAGTACAGATACATGGTGAGTAAACCTGCACCAAAAAACAAAATGTTTAACAGAAGTTGCTTGGATCAGTCTGCTCTTACACTGGGGGTACAGCTTCTAGGTGCTTGGGCAGGACAGATTAGACACATTAAAATTTCTTTCAGGATAGTCTCATTGCAAATCAAGCTTTGAACACTGTAGAATTGGGACAGGGGCAAAAACATCAGAGTCTGTTTTGGTGCAGTTCCTGCTGGACTGGCAGCAGAATCATGGCAAGGAGACAAATGAGAACTCCCATGATGTGCCTGAACCTGGAGGACATGAGGGTAGTTGTAGCATTCCTCACAGCCATACTACTATGCATGGTGACAAATGTTTGCATATGCTTGGTCCAGGAGACTCAAAGTTCCCAGATAGGGTGTGTTCTTCTTGACCTAATATCTTTCTTTTCTTTTCTAGTTGATCTGCAAACGTGTTTGTTAGGATGTCACAGTTGTGTGTCTTTCAAACAAGATGTGCCCCTGCTCACATTTGTATCATGGTCTCTTCTGTTTTCTTTCTAGTGCAAAAGTCTGATGAGGGCCTTGACAATCTGTTGGCAGGATAGTGACACAGATGGCTCTGATGATGAGAGTGAGTCGGATGAAGGTGAGGATGTAGACCAAATGGAATGCATCTGTAGTTTCCCAATAACTGGATAAGGGAGGTCTCATGTTTAGGGTTTAGGTTTCCATTGGAGACTATAAAGTAAATTATTCAAGAACTGGCAAAACCTTGGTCCACTTTGTCCACATTGTTAGATAAGTTTAGATATCACAATGGACAGTCCTGTCTGCTGGTAGTCTTTTGTGCTCAATCCACCAGCAAGTTGTACCAAGGGAGGGAGAGGCATATTTCTGCAGCTTGTAGAAATGGTAGAAGAAGCCAAAGACCACCTGTGATTGGACCCTACCAACCAGGAAAACTGTGGGAATCTAGGAATTATTTATGATATCTATTTGGAAATTAACTGCTTGTCATGAATGCAGGAGTTCAGTCTGGGATGCCTTTGGTTCATGTTTTGCACATCACTTCTCAGCAAGACAATGGAGCTTCAACTTCAGTATGTTATGGGAAAATTTACACCAAGCTGCACAGTGTACAGATAGCTTTGTGGAAATGATCTCAGATCTTCTACACTTTCATTCCTCAAAACTCATCCCTGCAGTATATCTGAATGTCATTGTGTTTTTGCTGACATGGCACCTGGATGATAGGATCTGGGGATATTGTTATCTCATCCTTAATTTCCTCCTATCATGATGTTTTTTGACCATTTATCTGCATTACTAAAAACCAGCACAAGAAACTGAGCTTAATCTGGTGTTGGTAAATGGCAGCATTCTCTCAGTGCTGAAAGGGTCAACACTGTGGAGAAGCTTGTGGGTTTGACAGCATCTAAGTTCTCTGTCAATGCTGTTGAGAGAGCTGTGGACCTCTGTCGTAAGTGCTCAGACTTTTGGCCTCTCCATCAAGTTGAAGGTTTGGAAGTGGAATATTAACATACTTTGATGTTGGCAGATTGTCCAAGGTGGAATGCAGAGGAGGACCAGATTGGTATTCTGCTAGATTTTCTTGATGCACATGGTGACGAGCTAGAGAAAGTGAGTATGCTTCCCATTTCATTGCCACCCTAAGTATCTCCCTTGGATCATGCAAACTCTGTGCTGCCCAGTTTCTTTCTCTGTGCTTCCATCTCAGAATCTAAGTGACCTGTAACAATTTTTCAATTTACAGGAGGCCAACATTGATACAGAAAGTTTGCATGGGACTCAAGTCAATGGGTATACGGATTGGTTGAAGGACCAGATGACTGACACAATGGCTACTAGCAAGGGAAAGGGGAAGCGTAAGCAGAATACTTGTCACACACAGTCCCCAAAATACAGGTCAATCATCTGTGGGTCTTATCGGAGGACCAAAGCTGTGAAGATGTCATGCCTCATTGAGAAACCTCCAAAGTATAAGAGGTCAGAGGGTTTTGGACTTCCAGGGCAGCCAGTCATTCCACGACATCTCAGTGATGATATCAAAGGTGCACCATATTTCTATTTTGAAAATGTTGCAAGTATGCCCAAGGGCCAATGGGAAAGAATTCAACGGCATTTGTTCGATATTGAACCAGAATTCGTTGACTCAATGCACTTCTCTGCATGTAGAAGGCCACGTGGTTATATACACAATTTGCCAATTGAAGGTCGGAAAAAGCTCTCCCCTGATCCACCAATGACAATCCAGGAGCTCTTGCCAGAAACCCAACAGTTTTGGCCTTCTTGGGATCCCCGAACTAAACTCAACTGCATCAACACAAGAAAGGGGTCAGAATTTCTGATAAGGAGGATGGAGCTGGATAAGATCCCTCTGAATCCTAGAAATCCTGACACAGATCAAAAGACCAAAATTCTGGAACAATGCAAGAAGTGGAACTTGGTGTGGACAAATCCGAGCTATCCAACACCTATAACAGAAAATGAGATAGAGGTATATGCCTCAATTACTTGTCTTTTCACTTCATTTCATTGACATTCTTGTCTCCTTTTTTTTGTGTTTGCCACTGAATGTTTTTGCTATATCACAGAGAAGAAAATGTCCATCAACATCCCCTTATTTTTGCCATTGTGATCAGGCAATGTTAGGGTTTGACAAGGATCACTCCCGCTACTGCTACAACACCAGCGCCCGATTCTTAGCATTGGGAAACAGTTTCTCTATATATACTGTTGCATTCCATTTTTCAGTGCTGAAGGCACTTTACCCAAGGGGAATCAAGGTATTGTCACTTTTCTCAGGCATAGGGGGTGCAGAAATTGCCCTCTATAAGCTTGGCATCAAGCTCCAAGTGGTGGTCAGTGTTGAAATCAATGAAGGCACTCGTCGCTGCATAGCGGCTTGGTGGGAAGCTAGCAGACAGAGTGGACATCTAAATCAAGAATTCCATGATGTGCAGGCTCTCGGACGAGGTGAGCTCCTTGACTTGGTGAAGAGGTATGGGGGCTTTGATCTCATAGTTGGGGGGAGCCCATGTAATAATCTGTCAGGAAATAACATGTGGACTCGAGTTGGCTTAGATGGTGACAAGTCAGGTGTCTTTTTTGAGTTCTCACGAATTGTGTCTGCTTTAAGAGAGTTTGCAGGTTTTGATATGCATAGGTAAGGCAGGACTCTTGGTATTTTTTTTGTGTTTGTAAGAGAGAGTGAGAGTTGTGTAAATGTATATATATATTTTTTTGGCGGTTTAGTGTAGTATGTGGTTTAAATCATGCAGGTTAGATTACCATCAGGAATGTCAGGATGGTGTACAATCAAGATTTGAGGCAAAGCTGCCGTACCCTAATTGTACCTACACTAAAGTGATGTGATAATTCAGAGAGACAAGGATTTCAGAGACTGCAATCAACTTGTGAGAAAACATATGGCAAACACACATTTTATGATACACAACTTATTGGAAACACACAGGAATACCATTGGGACATTTACCCTTTCAGATTTCCTCACATGCATATTTGCCAGCTTTAACTAGTTGATATGCAAATGTGTTTGTTGGGATGTGACAGTTGTGTGTCTTTCAAACATTTATTAATTTCATTTTATATTATGATATGCAATTTATAGGAACACAAAGGAGACTCATTGGAATATTTATCCTTTCTGCTGCATATGCCCTACCCCACCCAGACAGGTTCAAACATCTGGGCCTCAACTCATACTCAGATTGTTTATTTGGATGCTTAAAAGAATAAAAATCTGTAACTGTTTTTAGTGACACATCTTATATGGCCAATCACAGAATAATGTCTTAGTAGCTAAGAACCAGACAATAAATACATACATATATACACTCACTCAGTTTGACAAAACTTGCGATTAAATATTAAATGAAAACTGCATAAGCTATTTCCTCCCTTCCACAGGTTTTCTGTATACACCCAAAAGTTCTGCTGGGCTGATTTTGATAAGTTAGCCCCACTAAGCCAGAGTCCTCAACAGTGTGTACCTAAACCTACCTAAGCTTAACACGTAGACAGATATACCAAAAGTCTGGATTTAAATAAAAAGATTCTGTACAGACACCTCCATAACTCCCCTTCAGCTTGTACTACACCATTTCATCACTGAGACTCCAGTTCGTCACCAAGATCATTCCAGATCTACACAATGAGCTCCAAAAAAATGAACCACGATCCCTCCAGACCTGTCTCCAGCAGTGTGGAAGTTCTGTAACAAAACCTCAGAACCAGGAATATGGAGGGCCTCTGCATGCATATATGCTAGGAAAGACTATCATTTGTTGCACACTTGACACCAATCCCTAGTCCAGCACCAACTTCCAGACCTCATCTTGGAGTTTGATCGGACCCTTGGTTGCCAGATGTGGGACCAGATGGTACACCATTGTCAGGTGGTGGCCCAACTCCCCATTTTCCTTCAGACTCAAGTGGTTCTATCACTTGTACACCACCATCACTCAGGCCCAAAGCAAACTGATTAGGCTCCAATGGATGAGCTGCAACAACCAGTGGATAAACAGTTGAACTGCCCAGCAATGCAACAACCCCAGTTAGTGATTCAGACCTTCAGACCATGAAGCATGTGGACGTCTCCAGCTTAAAAGTACAGTATGAACATATTAGCGAGCATTCCAATTGAGCCAACATGTTCCTTCCACTGTGCACTCTGGAATGGAAAAAACAGGTGCAGAGTTTCAAGCATGTACTTGCTCACAGCTTGAGTATGTGTAAAGATGGCTTCAATCTACAATATTCAACACTGTAAAAAAAACAGGTGTAGGACCTTAGAACTTACTTGCTGGCACCTTGAGGTATTTGTACAGCTGGTGACAATCTACAGCGTGGCCGCAAACTCTCAGCATCAAAAATACCCACTGAACCATCAACAAAACCAGCATACACAAGCTGGCTGTCACATGAATATGTGGCATTTGAGATTGAGGCAGAAAGGGAGTCACGGGGAACCCACTGCAAAGGCCACCCATAGAATCTGTGAGTATCTATAATGCTGTGCCATGGAAAGAAGTGGGATTAGAGAGAATGAAAGCATATTTCTATGAACAAGCAAATAGCCATATCAAACTCAGTGATCATGCTGGAAAGATGACACATGCAGTTGCCAGAGTCTTGAATGCCCACTTGTTACAGGCAAACCCAACTTAAATTCCTGCTTTAAAATCATGAAAAGACCTTAAGGCCACTTAATTAATTGAAATTACTCTTTTGCCTTGATAAGGAATTTTTCTGCTCAGCTGGACAATACCACAAAATCTTCTCTTCAACCAACACAAGGACTTGCCACTACAAAGGCTAGTGACCAATCTCTTACATGTCGCAGGCGCTCTAACTTTGCAGCATCATAAATAGCCAACTGAGATTCATGCACAACCAGCAAACGAATCTGATCATTGTGAAACTGCACACGTGTGTCACCCATGGTTGATGGTCCTCTTCCAGGCTGCACTTGCACAGATTTAGATTTGCGTTTCTCCCATCCATCAGTGCCCCATACACACAACTGCCAACCCAAGAGGATGTCAGAGCATAAATTTTCCTTTCATATCACTGAGGGATTGCTTCCAACATAAGCATCTGGGACATCAATGAAGCAATAGTAAACAATTAACTGTGCACATTCTACCAGGTGACAGGGAAACATACAAATAGCCAAAATTCCATGGAAGATAATATCTTTGGTGGACTGTGCCTTCAATTGAAGAACACATGGATGGCAAGTCATGAATTCATGGGAAAAATGGGAGGTGCAAGTACCTGGGCATCTGCTCCAGAAGAAACTAAGACATTAAGGGCATTAGAAAATGCCAATCCAGTGATTCTCTTCTGGTGCCCCTTCAGCTTGCTTTTAACCTGTCAAGCATCCAAAAAATTGCCACAGGTACAGGATTCATGAGACCCATGACTGCCAGCACCATACTGTGAAACGTCACTTCTCAGATTGCACACAAAACAAGGAGGATCTCTTGGAATTTTAGTTCATGTATATCCGGACACAACAAAAAAGTCATCTGCTATGATTCAAAGCCTTCAACAGTTATAGTCTGCATAAAAAAGCTCTTTTATGCAACTAACATGATGAAGATTAAAAAATTGATCAAAGATTATGAAAAGGTGGCTGTGTCATATAGCCCCGCAGACCTCATCCACACGGACATTGTAGATCTGTATAGTTGAATCTTCCATGCCAATAGCTATAATATTATTGTCTTGAGGATGAAATGCAAGAAATGTTGCTGCAGGTGGAGGTGGCATGAATGTTGTCATGACCTGTATCAGAAAAGAACATCATTTAGTGTGGCTGCATGATACTTGTTTGATGCATAATCATGTGGAGAAACCCCTCAGTAAAGCCTGCCCTAAAGGACATGCCAAGTTTTCTGATCACTGTTTGGACAATATAGACTTTTGCAAGTTTAGAGAGATTCTGACCGTCACTAAAAATACCACTCCTGAGTGCAACTCTGTGGCTGCAAAGCAAAACCTCTATGCAACCAAAAAAAGGTTTACCTTAAATGTCATCATGTTGAAAAGGGACACTTTTCCACCAGATGCTGACATGACATATGAATCGTTCTTAGAAAGAGCAATGCAAGGCACTGCTTCCTCAACATTGGTCTCACTGATGTCATTGGTCATCAGAATACCACTGGGTGGCTGCCACAACTGAGGTGGAAAACTGGCAGTAGCCTGCTACAATCAGAGCACAATAAGTAACAACCATTGGTTTCCTATTTTGTTCACTGCCACTGAAAATGGCAAATTTTATCCTTAAAGCATGCAGGTGGATGGTGTTGATATCTGAAAACATAATGGCCAAGGAGGAGCATTCTCTTTCCACATAGCCACACACATATGCAATGTCAACTGTGCACAATCACCAGCCCTTGGAAAGTTTAATAGGGTAGAATCCTTTGTAGCCAAACCCACCTTGCCAGTTGGATTGCGATCAGTACGTTGCCATTTCCAGAGCTTGTGGACCGCATTTGTTGCAAGTGCCAGCAAGGCCACACCTGCATTTGTGTATATCAATCTGGAAACCTGCACCAAGCTCACCAGAGTTTAATGATCCTACAAGTTATCTTTGAACCAAACTTGGTAACATGATCTGCAATCTTCTCTCACTAAATATACAATGTTCCCTACAGTCGACCTAATACAAGAAACAAACACCTTTTGACATGACAGCTGAAGTGTACATGATAGCCCACTCTTAAGTAATTCCATGGGTTAACATGCAACATGCACACATTAGACTTTCCCATCAGGTGCACCTTATGGTGGGGCTGTGTCACTATCTCACCCTTGAATTGCATGCAAGGTTTCCAGAGTGGAATGTCAAACACTCTCTAGAACTCAAGGTTCTGTATTGCTACAACTGGTTAATGTCATCCAATGAAGCAACAGGATTGAAATCAGCCCTTGCTGAAGAGATGCAATTCTAAACTTCAGAGGTTAACCACAATTTCTGGGATTTAGGGTTCAAACAAAATCTTCCTCCTAGAGCCAGAATGTTCCTTTTGAAAAAGGCGCACTTGCAAAGGGTGCTGCAAACCTGGCAAACTATATGAAGGTTGTGAGAAATGAAATTCTCATAGCTTTAATAACCTCTGATTATTCAAATGACTCACAATATCAAGCGACTGCACAAACTATGAAGAGGCAAGAAAAGTGTGAAAACCTTGTTAAGTGGAAGGTTATCAGGTAGTCTTGTAGACCGACATTGACTGGCATCTGTAATCTCAGTCATCTTCCAGCTCCTTGTTCTTTCAATCACCTCATCAGGTATTCTTGGTTTAGTGTCTACAGGACGATTGCCTTCGATTCCTGACTGTACAGTAGCCACCATAATTAGCCATTGTCATGAATTTGCCCCCTAATTAAGCTTCTATGTTCTTTTGAGATTGTAAAATGTGGTTAGCAGAGACCTCACACCTCCCAACACAGGATTACTCAGCAATAGTTCATTTCTTTGCCAGTACAACCCACTCTGTGTTTCTGATATTATCTATCCATAGCTTACGTGATCATTGCTAACCCTGTCACGTGGCCGTACCCGACCCATATTCAAGGTGGCAGCATCCATCCCTGACCCAGCTATTGATCCTGCAGCTGGGCGCTCCCCACCACTGCTGCCAACACCACCTTGTGCACTCACCACCCCCAGAGCATTTCCAACCAGCGGCTGCAGTGAATCATCTCCCACAAATTCATACCAGGCAGACATATGACTCAGATGCCTCATTTGCACCAGAACATTTCAATGCACAAGGCCAAACACCCTGAACACTTCTGGTCATTGTAGGTTGAGGGTGAACGACAAACCCACAGCATCACAAAACAAACAAGGCACATCTAGCATCCCCTTCTTTCCTGAAAGATCCAGAAAATGAACTGGAGGTGAAGAGCAACTACTGAGCTTCCATTAAATTAGGTATCAGTATGTCCATAAATGTCCTTCAAAGTCAGGTTTCAAAGAGTCTGGATGTGACTGCAAAACTCAATAGCTAAATTGCTGCTGAAGGGACTGGTGAAACCTTGTGGATAACCAAGAACTCACCTTAGACACAGCAGGCTCTGGTGGTGCTCGATTGGAATCAAAGGGACGAGGTGTTTCAAATGCACGTAGCAGCTGGAGGCCATCCCGATTGGCCAGGATCTTGATACCGTTGTCTGATGCTGTCACAGCCAGCAATGACCCCTCCTTGTTGAATCTGAGTCGAGGACTTGCCTGGCAGAAATAAAGGCAAATGCTATTACATCACAATTACTCAAGAATCATGTTCTGTCACTCAAATTTGGTAATTTATGATCACAATGACAAGACCTCACATATTAGAATACTGACAGAGGTCATGATGATGCAACAATGTATGTCAACCAAACCCAACTCATGGATTTCTTGCACAAATATACTTAGGAAACACACACTTAGTACATGCACTTGGAAGTGGTCAGCTAATTTCTTTGGTAAGCTGCAGTAGCACTTCAATAAACATTTTTCATGTTGCATCCACACTACAGGAACCCACCGGCAAACCACCCTCTGCATCAATGGTAGTCAATATGTTGGTGTTGTCCATATCCCAGAACTTGATCAGAAACTCATCTCCAGCTGCTAAAAATCGGTTTCTTGTTGTATCAAACTGCACAACTCCTGATGATCGCTTTCGAAAGCCTAAATATGTACGCTTGATAGCCCCCTCACTCTCATTCCACTCCACCAAATACGATTCCCCATCCTTGCTCGTACCACATGAAAACAGCCTGTGGAATATCCAAGTGTCAGCCACATGCATGACACACTCTGACACAACGAGAATACATGAACTGTCACAGTATGGACAGTTGTGTCAGCTATATTTTCTAACACAAGAATGAGTGTGGTAATTGTGTTGTAAGTCTAAGTCACATCACATTTATCACTAATGGGTGTAAAAAGTAGACTAGGGCACTGATGAAACAAAGAATCACAGAAATTCTGTGTACCAGTAAATGGTAAAACATAGATAATTCTAGAAAATGCTACATCCTCACACATGTAGACAGTTCAAACTGATGACAGGTCAAGCCAATGTGCTATGCCAGAATTCAGTATTCTGTCATCAGAAGAAAATTCACATTACCTGGTGCCATCAGCACTGTATGCCATTGTGGTACACCAATGGCCTGGAGCATCATAGTCCACTCTGGAACCAAGCAGGTCATAGAGCCAAGCCTTTATTTTGCCATCAATTGCTGTAGAGAATATGAACTGCAAATCACAGTATCATCCAGAGACATAAGTAAAAAATAAATTCTGTGGGCAGTTTGCCAGCAGATGTCTAGCAAAGAGTTCCTGGTCTGAAGGAACTAAGAAAATAGCTAAAGATTAAGTACAAGGAGATGTCAACCTATACCAAAGCAATTCTCAACAGATACACAGAAAAAGAAAACTTCTCAAAGCAGTGCAGTCCACCTGTATGCTTTCCTTGTGATGTGGGCAAACTGAATAAACAGGAGCCTCATGGCCTTCAAATGTGTACTGCTTTCGCCCTGTTGCTGCATCCCATACCTGCACAATTCAATCTCATAATCCCCACCTGAGGCTCAGACACATGATTGTGCGTCTTACAAACTCTTGTACACATGTTAGACATCTGATTCAAGGACCTTAGATTTCTGTTTCTGAGTCATGAAACCTACACTCAAACAATGTGCAACAAATGGAGAACTGATAGTACATGGCCTGGTCATTCAAAGACTGATAGTACAGTAGTAAGGGAAAAAAAATCAACTGATGACTGTAATGTCCTGTCAGAAACAAAACCTTAAAATTGCATTTAGAACACAAAAGAAGAGGTTATTCAAGCATCATGGAACAGCACAAAGCCATTAGCTGCATGCATACAGGAACAAATAGTGAAAGAGACTTCAAAGGACATCAAAGCACACCTTTATAGTTTTGTCATCTCCACAAGTGATCACACATAGTTGTTTATTTGGGTGGGAGAATGCCAGATCATTCACACCACCTACATGTGCATCAATCTGCTAGGCATAACCACAATACCCAAAATGAGATGTTATAGCCTCAAAAATTTGTGAAATACACAGCAATTCTGTTTTAAGGGAACACCTGAATTCATTAATAACCAGCCCTTAGAGATTGGCCAACAATAACCCTGTCATGACTGTGATCAATTAAGGTGATGTGGGTTAAAAAGAATAGACCTCCAAATGCTGCCGTAAATCACTGCCCCCATTGTAAGTATAAATATGCACAATATGCTTGGAAAATGCCACACCTGTTCACATCAACAAAATAGTATCCAAATCTGCAGTCAATCTGTGTTTCCATCACTAACAACTAGCAGGCTATCATCCACACAACCAAGAATACATGCTCTCAGATAACCTCCAGACTACATCTGCTTGGTACACAGAAAATGCACTTTTCAATTCCAAATGGATCAGCAAATAAGAGACTGTTGTCACTCATGCTGATGGATATCACTGCACTGCAACATCCTGCAAGCATTTAATGCTTGCTGAACAACACATTCTCTAACATGTTCCAAGGCACAACATACATTGACATTCAAATTTTGAATCCTGAAAACAGGCACAGGAAAATGACACACTTGTGCACCATTGACATAGAAACTCACCAAGTAGAGTCCCGTCAGGGCTCCACACAGTCCTATTGACAGAGACAGCAGGGTCTTTCATCAAGGCAGCCTGCTTCCAAATCCAATGAATTTGTCATGTTCTGATGTGACTTCCAACTTTTTGCAATGCACTGCAAAAAGAGATCTAAGGACAAAATGGAGATGCTGATTTAGCTTGAAATATGGCCTGGTGAAGGAGTGCAAAAGAGACTATAATTGACTAAACCAAGACTAGATAACCAATGTCCAAACAAACAAATACCAAGATCCTAAATCCCAATTTATTGACAGTCCACTAACAGGTTTGGCAGACAGTAAGGACCCAAAGCTAGCATCCACAAAATTTTAGACACAGAGATCCAGAAGCATCAATTTCAATTTCACATTGATGAATTGACACACAACAGAAACAAGGAATACTGGGAGGCTCTCACACCTGCATTGGCATGGATGCTGCAGAGATGTCCCAGACTTTGAAAGTACGGTTTGCGAGCCTGTCACGTGAACCCACTTCCCAAATACCAATGTCCCCCACATTTGTGCCCACTGCATAAACAGATATGGTTCACTTCAGCAATAGCCACTCACAACCCTCTCACTGAAATCTGCTCAACAACATTCCAAAATGACTGCCTGCACACTTTGGAAGAAAACCACAAAGCAGTGCAGCATGAGGTCAAAATATAGAATGGCATCCTTCTAAAAGAGAAAGCATGCACACAGGTGCAGCAGTATATGCAAGACTTGGCAAACATCGCTGTCGTCATTATGCACAAGACCACACCAACCTACAGAATACTGCTTCTTGGTGGCACTCACAATCACCTTTCAAACTGAAGGTTATACATCAAATGTACAACACTTCTGATTTCCCTTGCTGGCACACATACTAGCAACAATAAAGCAAGGTGGATATGTACACCTAATGTTAGCAACCACATAGACCTGATTTTACAGCCTTGCAGCAGACACTTGGAAGGAACCCTTCAAACATACCAAGTAAAACACTCTGCTGTACAGGGTGGAAGTCCATGCTCATCACACAAGAGCCCTGATTCAGTGTGCGGGCCACTGCCTTTGGCAAATCATCAGGTGAACTTGCAGTTTGGGGATGACTTGGACCTGCATAATTTACCTGCCAACACCAACCCCACATGTTGAGGTCAAGAGAACCAAGTCATGAAGCCAAAGCCCTTCATGCCAGGAAATTGTGGATCAAGGATAAGTTACTGATGTACTTACAGATTATGTAACATTCCCTCACCATATGTTGGCAAGCTTAGTTAAAAACTCATATGAGCATCAAGAAATATCCATACTCACGATTAAGAAAGCCAGGGCAAGGCGAAATACTTTTCCTTGAAATCAAAGAAAGACTTGCAGATCAGGACTGAAGAACTGTGCAGAATAACACAGAAAAGTCTAAAATCCAGACTGGCTGGCCACTACTGCCCAAAGTGGTCATACAAGGACCTTCTGAAATGAAATACTTAATAATACCATATCCAAAACTTCAGGCAAACAATTGTGAATAATCTGTGTCCTTAGTTTCTGCAACATTTCTGGAAGCAATAGGGAAGACTCAGTTATAATGTTGGCTAGCACACAAGAGACATAGATAATATAGAGAAAGTAATAGTAGCCTCATTCAAGCTGTAACAAATTTGCCTGGGAGAGCTTCATTTCATTCTAGCTTGGCCCAAATATCTAGACCTAGGGCATAGAGAGGCCCATCTAGAGAGGCTAGTGATTGGGTCCTCTGGACTAATTGGATCACAAATGTGTAAGTTCGAACAACTCTCTATGAAAATGTGAAACTAGACTGTCAGTGCAATGGTGATGCTTACTGTCTTGACCTCATCGGGCTGAACCCCTGCCCTGGTGCGTTTCATTAGATGCTCTGAATCTGCAGTTTGGTAGTCAACAGTTGGAGCACTGCCAGGCGGTGTGCGTGGTCGCTTCAATAATGCAGCTGTTTCCCACATACCTCTTAGGGACCAAAAGCCAATAAAGCAGAGATCAAACAGTAACAACACTGGATGGAACAAGAGCTCCAAACTCAGAAAAGAAAGTCAGAGGAATTTTTGGTTCAAAGTCATCTCACAAGAGCAAGTAGTGGATTATAGCAAGTGACAATGATAGATGCAGAAGCTCCATGCCATGTAAGAAGTGTGCATATCATATGCAATGTATCAGGGGAATCTCCTATAAAGTTTCCCTAACCACCTTATGTAGCAATCAAGCTTAATGGCAAGATAAAAACCTGAGTTGGGTGGTGCAGAAAGAACTGCAGGTCCAGATGCAACAGTAGCATGGGGGGCTGGTGGGTTAGGGTTGGCCATCCACCCTGCTAATGTACTTGCAGAGGGTGCTGCTGTTGGTTGAAATGGCTGCAATCACATGTCAAGGCAACACATCAATGTGAGAACTAGCATGCTGACCAATTGCAGCAGCTATGAGCTTAGTACAGGTTTCTAAGTAAAAAGGCTTAAAGTCAGGAAACAGATCTGAAACTTGACAAAAAGAGGTGAGAAAACATACTCAAACTTGACAAAAAGCTTCACAAGTTTGGGCCTGTAGAAGGGACTTCACACATTTATGCAAGAGAAATGATTAAGAGAACCAAGATATTCAAGATGTTACTACTTGATCAAGAGACTAAAGTCTTTGACAAGCTCAGTGATACGCAGGTGCTCAATATTCTGCGGCAACCTAAGATATAAAGGACTGAGCATGAGGACATACACTGTGAGAACCAAGAGCGGGGAAGGTGCCCCCTTTGGGAAGGCCACCCACCAAGGTATTGTTGGCAGGCAGTGGAGCACGAGCACCATTTGGGGGGCCACAAGTATGATCGATGAATAGGGTCTTAATGTCTGGATTTGGCCTTGGATTCTTGCACAGCTGATGCTGCCAGTTGAGACTACACAGCAGTGTCACATGATATCAGCCCATTATTTGCCCCCAAATTGCAGACAATAAAAGCAACCGGAGATCATCCAGTACAGGATATGAGTGGGGTTATCCCCTCCTTTTTCCCACAAAGTCACCTTCTGTCAGCCTTGTACCTTAAAGACAGTCACTGACATTAAGAATGCACTAATTGAGAGTTCCATAAACCAAAGTATGAAGGGCAGGTAGGGGTCTTCACAAGCAGTGGTCTAAGCACTCACATGACACAAGCAAGTGGAAATAACAAACCTCTGGTTTATAAGTGTCCGCAGCCGAGATGCTTTCAATGATGGAAAAGCCAGTTTGTCACGAAAAAGGGGATTTGCTTCTATCAGCTTCTTAAGTTCCAACAGCATAATATTTCTAGCTGACTTTGTGTCCCCATACTTAGATAGCTGCTCATTCTCCCTGCACAAAAGCAACTTCAACGCAGAACACATCACCAACAGCATGGCCAATTCAACAACCAGTACAGTGACCTGCATATTCAAAACAGTTGGACCACATGTCCACAAGCGCACAATGCACAAAAATTGTCATCCATGAACAGTACTGCAGAAGTCATTATCATATCATCTTGCCTGATGTGAAGGAACTAATGGACACGGTTGCTTCCTAACCGTCTCAATGACACCAATTGGTGAGAGAAGACATCACAGGAAAAAGCTTTCTAAATCAAAGCAGGATTCTAGAGAGCCACCGCATGTTGTGTCAGACAGTCAGACCTAAGTATATGATAAAGAACTGTGATTGCTAAGCCAAATGAAATTGAAATTAATCTACATGGACCTAGTCAAAAGGACAGAATTTCAGCACAAGACTTCTAACAAAAGTGTGTGTGCGAAGCATAGCTATGCAGAACACTAAACTTTTCCGGTACTAGGCAGACCTAGATGCTGGAAAACTTGGCAAAGAGTGAAGGGGACATGTACAAACAATGACAAGACAATGGGAGGAGAAATTAGGACCTGAAGTTCTCTAAAGTAAGAAGCTGAGTAATCTCCTTGTACAACTCTTCATTGAAAGACGAGAACACCTTGAGGTCCTTCACCAGTATCTCGACAGCCTTGGCCCGATCTTGCCTGCACCATTATTATCAGCAGTCATGTTTATGTATCTTCATTAATACATGCCCTTGACAGAGTAAGCTAATGTTTCAATAAGGTTGCAAGTTGAAGACCTTGGAGAAAATGATTGCATGAAGCTCCAGTGCAGCGCAAAAGACCATATAGAATCAAACACACTCTTTACACACAATCAATGTAAGATTTAAAGCAGGACAATTCAAGAGAGATTGTGCAATGGACCACTAAACAAGATAAGATATTCCTGCATACACAACTAGTAGCATTCACCCCATTCACACATCATTCTTCATCAAGCATGACCTCAGACCTTATAAAAAGAGGTCAAAACTGTCCAATCCATCCACTTCTCAGTTGAGGACCAAAGGGCATACACTAAATGACAAAAACGGAATAGAGGAAAAAAAGAAAAAAACACACTTATCCAATGCTTCCAAGTATTTCTGTTTCCGGATCTCAAAGAAGATCTTCATGGAATATCGATTGTCATCCACTTTTGTGAAGCCTGAAAGGTACCTCTCAACCTCCTCCCATTCACCACCCTGTACCTGATCCTCAAAATACTTCATATTGAAGAAAAACCCAGATTCCTGCTCCAGCCTGTCATCCACAATTACCCCCCATTTGCAATGCAGTCAAAACCTGAAAGACCAATTCTAACAAATATCAACGTTCAGTCAAACCAGCAGGCTCATCCAGTAAGTTGGCACAACAGATAACAACCCATCTATGGTGTGCATGGTGTCCTTGCATTCAAACATCATCTGACTGCAACAAATGGTGGGTTGTTGCAACAACCAGCAGGCAGGCATGCAGGTGAGACACACCAACCTGGTAAAACTGCCCTTAGAAAAATACAATTACCCCAAGTGTGACATTGGGTAAAACTGTTGAAAAGGTTAGCAAGTGCACTAAGGTATGAAGGAAAGAGAGAACGAGAGCCCGTAACTGTGGTCACCTAAGCATGAGAAGAGGTATTTCCGTCCATAGGTAAAGAAAGATGCAAAACAGTCCTGGCGGTACAAGCTCCATGCACACCAAGATCGGATAAGAGGGACGAACAAGGGGCTTAGTAAGCAGGGGGCAATGCTCCACATGAAACAAACTGTCAGTTTTCAGTGTGTAGACAGTAGACACAAGATACCGCAGGAGTGGAGTAGAGGAGAGTACTGGCTCAAGACGCGGAGGAGTGCGACGGATTTAAAAAAGCAAAAGACAAACAGTAGTTAGGTTGCCAACTAAGAAAGAAAGGAACGGGGGCTTACTTGTGGACTGTTTCCTTGAACTTCTCCTCATCAAGGAACTGCAAGATGAGAAACACGAGCTCCCTACTCAAGGACGACATTGTTCCCTTGTTTTCACCACAGTCCCACTTTCTCCACCTCTGCGTCTGCTGCCAAATGTCAAGTCCTCATCTATCTCCCGCCCCTCGACCCTTTACTTTGTGTCCTCTTCCCCTTTCTAAGTCCCTAGATAATCATAAACCTGCTGTGACAAAACCCCAAAGAATCTCGCCCGATTCAGGTAGCAGCAGAGCCTTAGCAACACTTGCCCGCTCCAACGAAACACAACCTGGAGACACAAATAAAGCAAGCACGGAGGAACCCACCCACCTGCAAAAACTCGTCACTCTTTCCAGAACTCGCAAGCGCTGCTCCTCCCACTGCCACCGCCGCGTTTCTCACCGGGAATCTCCAGACCCCGATTCTCCAAAGCAGAAGCACCCTAAAATGAAATGAAACAAAAGAAAGCTAAAATCGTTACAAATGGGGGGACGAAACGACGCGATAGGCTCGCTCTTTAGATATACGGAAATGGATGTTGCGCGAGGGAGTAGCAGAAGCTAGGAAGAGTACAAAATAGCGAGAGAGGTTACAGAAATAAACGAGTATACGAGCAGTGCGGAAGAAGAAAGCTCTATATTACAGACTTTCAATAGCGGCAGCAGCAGAGAAGCTCCCCCCATCCCGCATGCACATCCGCTCTTTCCCTTACCCCCACAACAACAACTACTACTACTACTTATCAAGCTAGTGATGCTGATTCTGCACCTGCTGGTTATCATCCCATCAACCTCCACACCCGCCTACACACTTCTCAGCCCCACTTACAACCAAAAACCCTAATGCTTCAGTGGCGATGAATGAACCACTCCTCTCACACTCCGCGACAAAACTGTAGCGCCCATTAATAACAGCGGTACTTGCATATCCGTTAACATGGCATGTCGTAGATACGTTTGAGCCCATCTTGTGCAAATCTTTCTGCCGGGATCTAGTCTACGATATGATGATACGTCATATTCTCTCCTCAACGAGAGAGAGAGGAACGATTTATTATCTCTCATTATTATTAGGGAACTCACTCTCAAGTATAACATTCTCTGCTGCTTATCGGTTTCGCCTTCTTCTTCTTTTCTCCCGCTCTGTGCTTATCAGTTTCGCACCCTGTCTTTGCTTATCGGCAATCTGTGCTTATCAGGCTTGACCCTAGAGTCTAGACCTTTGGCATCGCGTATCGTTATCTGACAAGGCCGTGCTTATCACGCAGGGCGTTTTTTGTTTTTCTTCTGTACTGGCGATTACGCACTCAGCCGATAAGGTACTCTTTTTTCTTGCAAGCTCTTGTCGCATCCACTATCGACCTCAGCCCACTTTAGATTAGAAAAATGAGTACTCTGTGCCTACTTTTTCGCATCTCTATCTATCGCCATTTTTTGCAACTTTCCGCCTGTGACTCCTCTAATTAGTTCACAATACTTATTTTTAGTTATGGAACTCCTCAATCAACTGCTGCTTGCTTCTGGGCACACTTTGTCACTTACGGTTTTTCTAATCTTTTCTCCCCCATTCCCTCAAAAGAACATTGTATGGGTGGGGTTTCAAAGCCAGGTTTGTGGCTGACCCATTTTGACTATTTTATTTGTGGCCTCGCCTACCAAGGCAAGGATATTGTGTTTAGATTCATTATAGAGTATAGTAGCTTAAGGGATTTTTATAGGCCCCTACCTAATAATAATAGGTCTATTTTTATATGAGGATTTTTGAAAGATGATATTTTGGGTTGTGTTGGAACTTGAGATTAGTTACAGAGTTGTAGCATCTTGAAGGATTTTAGTTTCTTTTAAAGGATTTTTTTGAAGATTATATTTTTGCATGGTGAAATATTTCAGTTTCCATAATTGTTCTTTCGCCTTAAGATAGTGTTTTAAGGTAAATGGCAAGGCCACAGTATGACACACCCCTTGTTCTTCTAAGGTAAGCTACCAATGTAGCATGAAGCATCCAATATCACTGTCACAAAAGACCAAAAATGGGTCAGTTACAACCCTAAAAAAGGCTCCCTTATGCGTAAACTAGCATTCTACATCTCATCGCCTTTGTGATTTGTATAGGTGCATTGTTCGGATAGATTCTATGGAATTCTTTTATGCTATGTAAACCCCTCGACAGGTGTCTTATCATAAGTTGTAGAGCCCTGGAATGCAGTCTTGTGGGACCATTGTATCCCTTGTTCATATTTTCAATGTTTGTAGAAACATAATGATGCTCATGTCATTGGCAGTTAAGTTTTAAAATTTTGTTATGATCTTTTCCCAAAGTTAATGCTAAATGGGGATGCTTGATCTAACCGATCACCCATCAATGTTTTATTGTTGAGTAATATGTCTGTTTTATATTGGTCTTTGGGAGGAGGGGAGGAGGTGTGAAAGGAATAAAGTATAAAAGCTGAAAAATTGGTGTGATAAGGGAAATAAATCTATCTTTAATGGTTGCCACTTCGATCTTTAACTCTTGTAGCACTGTAATAACTTCCTCAAGTTACAAAAATCATTTAAGGATTGAAGGTGTTGTTTTCAACACATAAGAGCATATACCCACGGGTGAATAGTATGTGACCTTGCAAATGTATTTCTCACATCCAAGTTTAGTTATTTATTTTTTTGCACCCCCACCCATAAAACTGAAAGAGCAACTGCAAATAGGTAGGAACTACTAGTAGCAAACCACTTGGACCAATCATTCTGATCGGCCAATCAAAACCAAAGACCAGCAGTCAAATCATATTTATTACACTCTTCTCTAATAGGTGCACAGCTTTCCTGTGCTTTTTACCAGCTTCAACAAACTGAGAAAACATTCAGGAGAAAAACCATTTTCATGAGCCAAACCGGCATATATTGACTTTTCTTCATCTGATTTTAATGTTGGAGGGTCACATTACTAAGCCCTGGTGAGGATGCTCTAAAAATAACCGTAAATGAAGGCGAAGATTGTGATGTACATATGTTTGTGTTTTTGTTCAAGTAAGTATTGACATGTAACAAGAAATTTGGACCCTTTTCAAACACATAGGTTGTAATGAAATTAAAATAGCAAGTGTGATTTGATCTATTCCCACTGGTTTAGTGATTGAGTAGTCTTGATAATGCATATGCTAGGGGGTCCATTATCTATTGTGCTTGTACACCATAGTAAAATCATATTATGAAAATAGCAATAAGCATCTAGCAATCTCCCAGCAACTACCTAGTAGTTCATTTAGCATTTAAACTAGAGCCATATGGTCCACAGTTTGTTGCCCAAGACTCAAACTTAGAATTGTGTAAAGCATAAACTATCACATCACTAGTGATTCCCATTTAAGAATGAAAGGGAAATTATGCCTATTATTTATAAATATAAGATTTCTCTCACCCTTAAGGAGGAAAAATGTTAAATACCCCAAACAAGCCTAATATGGGTGCCAATGAAATACCTTGCATGATTCTATCACAAGGTTTGATTAATGTTGTGCAGAAAAGTTTAAAGCAAGTTGATGCAAAACTCTACTATTACACATGTTTGGAAGTAGGCTGCTAGTGAGAACTAACAAGGTCATACTCCCCTAAAGTTTTGGGTTCAAGCTCTAACAAAAACATCAAAACATTAAAAAAATTGTCCTTAATAGGGCAAGTGTCAATCATGGAGTATACAAACTACTCAATGTGCATAACATCACAAATTCTCAATATCATGAAATTTTAACAAAATCTCTGTGTAAATTGTAAAACAATATGTTTATGTAAAATTCATAAATTTCAAAATATAAAAATCTCTTTCTCTCTCTCTCACACACAACACATATATTTATATATTAGAATGATATTTTGATGTGAAATATGTATGATTTATATTTTAATTAAAATTGTCTAATTATTGTGATGTAATTTTGGATAAAAACATGTGATTTTTGTACAAATGTAAAAAAATCAAAAAAATTTGTGATGAACCATGTAAGGTGCCACATTAACATTATGGTAAAACTTGTTAAAAAATATTTAGTGTCCTCTTTTAATGAGTAGATAAAAAAACCAATGTTGTGTAATTATATTTTATATTTTAATATATTCGTAAAGTAAAAATAAGATATATTGATTTTATTTATTTATTTAAAAAATGTTTTTTTGAAGCACAAACTTAAGAACATACACATTTTTAAAAATACATTTTATTCATAACCTTGGATATATGTAAAAAATACTTGTACCCAAAACCGAATATGCAAAGATGCTCAAGAGCACCTAATTACAATTTGGTTTTGGCATCCAAGTAAAAAAAATGAAACTAAGTATGACATAAACCTTATTTTGATCCATTAAGTGTTCACCTATAGACCTGAACTTACCTTGATCAAGGATGAATCAAATATTAAATTTTTTGCATTTTAAGATTGGATTGGCCTTTGAAAATTGTTTTAAAACTTTTTAAATATGAAATTTAAATAAATACCTTTTTCTACCCAAAAGAAGTATATGATAAAAAGGTACAAGGACCTTGCCTATTTACCCCAAGAAAATTTAATTTTTATATATTTGGACACTAACTTGATGGAAAATTTGGACTACTAATATAGCTTTACCTAATGGATAAATAAAATAAATAAAAAATCATATACCCCTACTTAAAGATATATAAAAACAAACTACTTGCACAACACTAGTAAAAACCTTGCCCCCTCCTACACCTCATGATCAAAAATGTTGTTTGCCTTGAAATGGATAAAGCCCATGTGAGGGATATCCCCAAAATACAAAGCTATAACTTGGTTGTTTCCTTGTCTTAGGCCCCCTATTTTTGGGAATGCACCCATCCTAGGGCTTTACCTGCTCATTAAGTTTTGGGCCATTTGAAACTGTCGCTAGAGTACAGTTGTTGATATGAACATAGAATTCCAAGTTCCACCAAGGAGCAATTAGCACGAGTTTTGCCACGTATTATCATTTGGTAACTTTCATGATATCTTGGAGTGGAATCAAACAACTCAATCTTTTGCATTAGATTGGATATGGGTGCTCAGATGAAGGTTAATTTCTTCACAAAGCAATTATAAAATTAGGTTAAGACCATTGAAAACTTGTATGTGGTAATGCATTCAACAATAGCCTCAATTTTCTTCGGATTTGGTTGCCTCCCTTCTTTTGAAACTACAAAGCCCAAAACCAATCTATCTATGAAGGAAGGTAGTTTGTTTTGTTTTGTTTTGTAGTTATGAGATCCACCGAACCAGGATGCTTCATATCGTGTTCTTGGTGTCTTTGGAAAGCTCTAGACGAGGAGGGGTGCATGAGCTTGAATCCATGACTTTTGGAGTTGCTGGTGCAAAAGTTCTTGAATATTTAATGATTTTTTCACTGAAAAATAAATTAAATCGTAGCTGAACATTTAGGAGGAATTGGAATGTGCCTTTGGTGTTGTAGGAAACATCTTGATGAGCAGGATTTAATGGAATTTATTTGGTAAGATTTGGATTCAGAATGCGAGAGATATTGATTTTAAAGTGATTTCTGCCACTGAAAATTCAAATAAATTCCAAAAAACCAGGTTTTGGAAGGAAAAATCAGTTGAGGACGTGGTAACACTTGGGCCAACGGCACAGGCCACACTAGTCCCAACTAAAATAGAAATATGCAATTCTCAAGATGTGGAATCTTGGGCAAAAATCGTGACAACATTTGACCCTGATTTATTGTGGAATCTACCAGCTTGTGTAAATACGAAATTCAACCATGTGCGAATTTATTTCGTCAGGTTATAACTTTCAAGGCCATTGATTCAATGCTTAGAAAAGGTCCACCCCCATCCACTACTTGCGCCTCTCTCGTAGTGTCACTGATCACAATCAACATAGACTCTATAGTGTTAATTGTTCCCCAGCGGCCAGCCCGCGTGTAAACATGAAAACTGGGGCAGCATAAGGTGAGAGGCTATTGAAATGGCCCAACGTTATATGTTCACACATTTGATATTGCAAAAGTACCGCCTGCTTCTTTTTTCCCTGTCTGCCCTTTTTCCCTGAATTTGTTGCTGCGCAGACATTTCTTGGTGCTGCCCACACACAAACACACACACACACACGTTGGGTCATATTACAAGTCCATAACAAAAATAGGACTAGACACACATAAGACTGGGTGTCTGTTACAAGCTCAAAACGTAGGTTATATGGGTCCAAAGTGTGTATGGGCATCACCCATCTTTTTGGAGAAAATGGCATATGAGGCCAAGGGGCAGATAGGGAAACAAAGAAACAGACAGTACTTTTGTAGTGCCTACAATAACAAGTATGTGCACATATAATGTTGAGGATCGAATGCCACCACCTGGGCCACTCATTATTATCCAGCTAATCAGAAGTAGTGAATTTCATTTACTTGGCCTTAGCAAGAGCATTGTATCCTGTGCAAATATATAAGTCCAAACTTACAGTTAATTCTAGTAATGGCCTAGTTGTAAGGTGCTTCTCAAAGTTCAATTTTTTTAGGCAAGTGAGCTGCTTTGATTGGCCTATCACAACATATTGAAAGATTGACCACTCACCAACATTGAATGTTAGCACTCACAAAATAGTATATTAAAAGTTCTTTCATTGGACCCACCTTTATAGGCAATGCAAGTTCAACTTTGGCTAAAGTTTAAATGGGATAGTGTGTGGTGCAATGGGGAACATCTTGGGGAACACTTTGAGAACTTAAGAACACATGTTCATTGAAAACTCTTTTGTAGGGCTACCTCAGTAAGCTAGCATCTCAGTGACTGGCAGTTCGTTGGTTTCTTTAATCTCCCCCTCCACCACCAACCACAAAGTCCACAAAGTTTTGCTTACACAATAAAGTTATCCATAAAGTCAGGAAAAGACGGCACCGGAACCGCCTGTTTGGTCACATAGGGGATGAGATTTTAAAAATAGGAAGGAAAAGTATATTGGGCTTCAAGGGGGGCATGAAAACTCAGTTTAGCAACAAATTTGGTGCTAAACTGAGTTTGCCCTGTCCTTTCTTTTCCTGAATGCTTTCAACCAACCAATGACTGCTGCTGCTATGTGTACTGTAGCTAAAAATGTGTCCTCGTGCATTTAATGCTGAGTCTCAGTATTTCATACAATGATTTAAATAAAATTTCATGACTTTGGAGACAAACAGCCAGGAGGGGATGAAGCATCAAATGAGGGGTGCAACTCAGGCCCAACAGGGCATGACTTTACGGATAACTCTAATACCCCCTACGTCATGCTCATTTGACAGCTGTGCTTCATCCATAGTACAGTTTACAGGCCGTTTTACTACCGGTTGTGCACCTACTCTTAGAAATAATTGACTTCAATTTCACGATAGGTGCATGGAAAGTGACTACAAACTATTGAGTTCATCATTATTGTCATCGTGCAACCCTGCTTCATTTGTGGCTTTGTGAGCAGAGCAGTGTTTTTTCACAAAAAAATTTGTGATGTTGCCACATTGGTGATCATACGCAAGTAGATTTAGCCACATTTGGCTATGGACAGACTATGAAAGTATAAATTTATTGAAATCCTTGTGTACTACTTGCATAAAATGTGTGGAAAAATGGCATTCTCTTAGAGTTTTTTATCAACTTTTTGTGATTTTGAAACAGAATATTTGAAAGAGTAATATATATATATTTATTTTAAAATTCGCCAACTGGCAAAAATCAGCCAAAAGAAAAGGCTGCAGTGATGAGAGAACCTTTGGTCAAGAGAAAGCATTCTTACAGTTCTCCCTTTGTTATTATAGAGGCAGGTTCTGAGTCAGAAGGTACATCACTTGAAGGAATTTCAGGGTACTTTACAATGAGGAAGGCTTGTTGCCAAAGTGCTTAACTTAATGCTTGGAAGCCCTAAGTGGCAAGAGAGAAACAGCTCAAAAGACTAAACAGCAAGACAAAGGTCCTGGCTAGGGGGCTCCTTCACCGTGGTCCTCACTCCTCCTAAAGTTGAAGATTGGTTCACATTTTTGGCTACATGCTAGAACTCGATTTGAGAAATCTGGCGATAATCTTTTTAAACTGTGCAAATTTGGCGATAGAGTAAACCCAAAAAACACATAAATTTAGCCATATTGATATTCTTTTTAGCCAACTCGCCAGAAAAAGAAAGGCTACATGTGTTAGACTTTCGGTCACTGCGAAACAGTCATCGTCCTTGCGCTGATCGACAGTCTTCAAGCACAAAAAGCACAAGAAACTCGTTGGTCGGTTCTTTGTCACTCACATGAAGATTGTAGAAGGATGTTCCAAGGTATTGGGTGGAATCAGTTGCATGCTGCATCTTCAAACCTTATGTTGATGTTTCTTGTGCTTATTTTCCCTGTCATCCAAGAAGCTTGTCATCAGACATGTTGCATGAGCCTGTTACATCTAGTGAAACTATTGCTGAAATAAGACGCCTCTGAGTTTTTATCTTGGATTTTGGTGGTCATACATATGTCTTGAAGCCAGGCAGGTACAGACATAGCTCTCCCCTCAACAAGCATGTTACTATAAGCTTGATAGCAATAGGCTCTTTGTGGACTATTGCTGATTCTTTTGCAAGAGGTGTTAACCATGAAGCTTGCAGAACACAAGGAGCTAGTACGTGACATTTGTCCACTCAAGATCTTGCTGTCTTTTAAGGTGACCTGTAATTTCTGTGTCCTGCTGCATCCTGTGGAGTGTATACATGAAGATTTATCAGTATTCCTTGGATCTTAGTATTCCATCTGACAGCTTGACTTGAGAGTCTGTTTTGCAGAAACTGAACTTAGTCACACTGAACCAAGGCCATCCACACTAACTGAAGGAGATGAATTCGGAAGATGGGTAAGCAAAGGCAAGGAAGATACGAAGAGTGACCCAAATGAAACTCTTGGCATGGGCTGTGATGCAATTCTATTGGCTATTTATGGCGTGATCCAGAGTCTTGGTACAGATGAAAGGCCAGAAATGCTATTGACCGCTAGTCTTTTTGTGCTTGCACGCACATAGTGGCTTGTGATTTTTCTCCAATCTTGAAAGATGTGTTTGGTACAACAGTTTGCTAGCTCATTGGAACTGAAATTGGTGAATTTACTTCACATAACTTGAGTTTCTATATATCAGGCTCAAGGTGACAAAGTCATGGCAATGCGGAAGCTTTGAATGTGAAAGCATGAGATTAGAATCCAGCTAGATCCAGAAAAAAAGTAATGACCAGATTCAGCAGTTTGTGGGTTTCTTTGTGATTCTGATGTGATGAATTATACTGTATGCTGCTTGTTGAAGACTGATGTGAACTGCTGTAGAAAAACATTAGTTCAAGCTGACAATTAGAATTTGTTTCCTCAAGGTGCAGCACTCCGCTATTCCAACTCTTTTTCCCTCTCTAACTAGTCATAGACACAAATTTACTTTACCTATGTGGAAGCATTGCCTTTGGAACCTTTTGTTTCACTTGGTTGATTCTGTATGCCACTTGGTAAGTAGATGGTTCACATCAACGCAAATATCGAATTGTGTCTGATTTCAAATTTCCACATGTTCATTTGTGTTTCTTTGGTGTTTTCATGACTCTGGTTTCAACTTCTTCAAAGGATTAATGCCATGGGAAGGAGTTGGGCACATAAGAGGGCAAGCCTATTCACACTGCCCTTGAAAAATGATGGGTCCTTGGTGATTCAATAAATTTCATTCATGTCCCATAACAATGGTACAATGGGAAGGACTTGTTGTGTATCTAAATTGAAAGTTAAGCAATTTTCTTTAGACGATAGAGTACTTTGGGTTGCACCCCTACCTTGTAAACCCACCAGTGTCACTTTTGCTCGAAGTATCCCTTATTTAGTGTGACTTTGGCCACCTTCGTGGTGACCTTTAACATTAGATCTTGTTTTTCAAACCCTAATCTCCAAGGGATGTTACAACTATATAATTATAATTGAATTAAATGAAGGCACTTACGACTCATTTCACAACCTACCAACCATCAATTCAATATCACTACAAATGCACAACAAATGTCATCTAACAATCATCAATTTCAAATCTTAAAATGTCCATAATAACATAATAATGTTAGCATAGGTTTTCATCTAACCCTTCCCATGACAATCCAACCTTATTTTTAGCCTTTTAAAACTTTGAACTCAAATAGAGAACAATGCATAAATTAAGCTCACCCAACAACTGACATGTGGTATCCCAACCTCAAGTCACAAATTTGTTACAAAATGACAAGCCAAACCAAATGTCATAGGTGTTATTTAAGTTTAAATATGTGTTTCATAAATTCATTGCAAAATGACAAGCCCAACTAAATCTAGCATTCCTTCACATCTTTCACCCTTGTACAAAAAGTTTCAACAATAAGATTTGCAAACAAATGTTTTTAAATTATTGCACAAGTGGGAATTAACTTGTTCATACAAAAGAAATCCTTGCTTTTGAAAGCTCCAACTAAGGACTTCTAATTCAATACACAATTTTTTTTAAAAAAAAAGTTGATGACATGATAATCAATGTGATTTGATAGAATGGCACCCCTTTGCTTATGAATTCAAATAACATAAAAACAAAATGGGTTAATTCTTTGCATTTACTTGTTCACCCCACCTTGGTAATGGTTGTTTCAACTTGTGTTCATGCCCTATCACAAGATGTTCCTTGTAAATTCGACTCCAATATCTTTAAAAATGTCAAAACTTGATGTAATATATGGCCCCATGTTAAAATTTTGGAAGAAATTCTAATTGAATTCAAAATTGAATTTTAAAAAAAATCAATTTTCACCTATTGTCTCTCATAGGGTGGAATCTATTAATTGGTATGCATTATCCAATGTTTGGTCTTGGGATGGATATTCAATGACCAAATTGATGTTTGTTTATTAACCTTTTATTTAAGCTATTGGATGGATGGATAATGAACATCCAATTTATGGATGAAACATTTTCCCCCACATGGATGAAATAACCAAAAAAAAAAAGGATAGGCAAGTTTTGATTAGACTTAAACCTTGCCATATCTTGAGCATAGGAGTTTAATTCATGTTCCAAACTTCCAAGTTTAACTTAAGCTCAAAGTAATGATGAAGATTTAAATTTTATTAGTTTTCAACATGTTAACCACTTTAAGTTTAACTTAAGTTTGAAATAATGGTGAAAATGTACAAACTTTATTGGTTGTCAATGCATTAGCTATTCCAATCTTAGTTTAAGCTCAAAATAACAATGAAGATTTAAATTATATAGATTGTCAACATGTTAACAACATGTGGCAATAAAATTCACAAATCTTCATGTCGTTTCACCAAGTGGGAAACACAAATGGTGCCAAACTTGGAAAATATCATAATGATGAAATGATCTAATATTAATGGTATTGGCACATGTGACAACAATGCTTACAACACCAAACTTCAAGTCATTGACAATGGTGATTACATTGGTGAATAATTATTATGATTTATGCTCAACCTCTTATGCAACATGTTAGTGACAACAATTTCAATGACCTTCAAACACAACTCAATGTTGTAATGTTGCTACACAAAGTCAATAATGATTGCAAATTGTGAACTTGTAGCATTTCAAGTTTTCCCTAAATAATGAAAGGCTAACTCAATAGAAATGTAAGCAAGGAAACTCTAATTATTTAACTAAAACAAATGATTATGATAATCCTAGCAAATGCTACCAATAACCCATTACAAATAAATCTATCATTCCAAGGTATTAAACCTTTTCTGACCTATAATTCCTCAAGGCATTTTAAATTGAAACAACCTTCAAAAACATCAAATTAGTCAAATGAGTTTCTTCAACTCAAGAAATATGCAAAGATTGT
>Ga0116230_10000332_pt1 | contig 40845 bp, 37 predicted proteins | sample S1TSphfallax_3_FD_88678 | JGI IMG/M metagenome (GOLD analysis project Ga0116230, IMG submission 88678) | Host-associated microbial communities from peat moss isolated from Minnesota, USA - S1T2_Fd - Sphagnum fallax MG | ecosystem: Host-associated > Plants > Peat moss > Unclassified | place... | reverse complement strand
CTTCTTGTAAAGGTTTTTGGTTGCTTGCACCAACAAGTGAATAATTTCTTTCATCAATGTGCTTACATGGCATGGTCAACAAAGGGTTTTGATGGCCTTTTCTAGCTATTTTGCATGTTTTTTTATAGGTTGAAGGTGTTAATAGTTTTGCAAAGGACTCAAGTGACCTCTATTTTGAGATTTGCTATCATTTTAGGTGAGGGTTTTTCTAAGCTTATTGTTTTTTGAAATTCTTCTTCTTTTTTTTCTTATATGTTTTTTGGGATTAATGCAGGCTTTAGAACATGATTTGTTTTGATGCCCTTTAATGACCCACTTTGGGTTCTACTCTTTTGATTTGGATTTGGGTCCTTTTTTTTGTTCCTTTGTTTCCCCCCTAGTTGGGTGAGTTAGCCAAGGTGTCATCAATTGAAACCTTGATCGGTTCTCATTAGTAAACACTTTCCACATAGAAAGAGTTGTATTAAATTATTATGAAATGTCATATAGAAGGTGCTAGACTTATAATGCTATCTTTTTCATTGTTCAGTCTTATGTTATTTCTCACCTATTTATGGCATGGTATGCAACATCTCACCATGTACATGCCATAGAGAAAATATAGATCAAGTAGATTATTTGTGTAGATATATGCTAGTTCTATTGTAAAACTATGTATCTTTTCTTTTTTTGAATCTAACATGGCCTATGAAAAGACGTTCCATTTAACAACCTACTAGCTAGTTAGCACAACTTATCAACAGTGGCTTTCATTGGCCCAATGATTTTGTAACCCTTTTGCTTCTTGGATAAAATGCCATGGCCTACTCTCTTCATAGATGAAAAAGGGCATCTTGATTCTCACGATGGTTGATTATGCTTCATAATTGGCTCAAAGACTTACGTTACCCAATCCATTGCTAACTGTAATAAAAATTTCAATGCTTTCATTGGCTATCATGTTACGAGCAACCATATGCTATAACCTTCAACATGTGTTCCATTTAGTGACCAAATAGTTAGGACAAGGTTCCAACATCAAATTTCATTGGCTTAATGATTTGGTAACCCTTTTGGTTCTTGGATGAAAATATCATAGTTGTCTATTGATGAAAAGAAGGCATCTTGATTTTCGTAGTCGAATCCAACTTCCGAACAAATGAGAGAAAAAACCTTCAGTGAATATTGAAAGTTTGCCAAGAAAACCTTCACCAAGAAAACAAAGTACAAAACATCCAAATCTTGGGTATGGCACATGAACCATGTATACCTATGGTGCATTTACACTTGATCTTCAGTTAGTGTTAAATGCAAATTTAAGTAGCATCCTTGGTGGCACCCAATGTTAAACGAGTGATAGCTTAATGTTAAGCGAATGTTAGTTTAACATAAAATTTTCATGGTAAGGAGGTTTAAGTCATAAATGACTAACATTGTGGTTAGGGAACTCAACACTAGAATCCCTAATGCCAAGTGTGAATGCACCTTTATACACATATATAATATTGCAAAGTCGACCATTCCACAACAACATGTTCAAGGTTAATCGTTACATCAATTAGGAAACCCTAAACCTAAAACAAACATGATGACAAGAATGAGTGCGATCATAATAGGTCTTCTACTGTCACTCACAAAGGATGAGACCGTAAGTTTTAGACCATAAGTTTAGGGTATCATCCATTACAATCTAGACTGGATGAACCTCAACTTAGTTAATATTTTGGTTTTCCCTTGGTAACCCATTTGAGTAAGGAGTAGGTAGTAAGTACTATGTAAAGGTGGATAGGTAGGAAAATAGGTGACTACTACTAATAAGTAGATGATTTATATACACATAGGTAAGGGCTGTTTTTCCTACCTGCCTACAGAGCAGGTTGTTGTTAGGTAGGTAGTAAAGAAGACCAACTGAGCTAACCACCATGGTTAGCTAGGGAACCGGAACCCAACAGAAAACTGTTTCCTGACCCACTTTCCCAATCCATCCTTTGTTCTGTTGGGTGCTGCTGGTTAACTCTGGCGTGGAGATTTTTTTGACAGAAAATTAGTTTTTCATTCGTTGATATGATTGGGGAGTCGTTCATCCACTCTTACGTGTTGAGGAGCTTTCTCAGGATAGGGTTTTAGGTGTAAAAGGGGTTTGCATATGTGGGGTTCTGGCTCGCTTGTTCTCGCGCGCTCTGCCTGGCTCTCTCTCTATCTGGGTCTTTTGCGTTTTGTGTTTTGGTGAGAGTGTTTTGTTGCATCGATCCGTCGTCTTTCCGACGCATCCAACAGGAGGAACGGCAGTCATGGCGGCTTGTGCTATGCTTGCCAATGGAGCTCTGGGTTCTTCTATCTGTCGTGCTTCACCTACGGCTTCTGTTTCCGCTTCTTCTTCTGTATGCTTCTTTTTCTCTCCTTCCAAGCTCGCTCCTCTCTTTCCTTTGTTGTTTTCGGAGGTTTTAGGGTTTTTTGTTCGTTCTTTGTGATGCTCGTCTCAGGTGGTCATGATGTTTTTTTCTTGCTTTCCGGTCGTCTGTTCTTTCGGGAGCGGGCCTCGGGGGTGCTATGGGTGGGGGCCATGAGATAGTGAGGTGTTCGGGTTGAACGGACTCTGTGTTTGTGTGTGTGTTTGGGGAGTAGTCTAGGGTTTCCTGTTCACCGCGTTGAATATTGTTAGGTTTTTTTGGATTTTGTGGGGGTCGGAGTCATGAATGAATTAATGGCTTTTGAGAAAGGAGGTGAAGAACTGCATCTTTGACTTCACTACATCTTCCAGCAGCTAGTTTTCTAGCGACACTGTTGTTTGTGTGCAAAACTTTGAGAATAAACTTGCATCGCTCATAGTGATAATCTCAGGAAAGCTCTGGATTGATTGTTCCTTTGTTGGTGATTAAACCCCTTTGCGTTTTTACCTTATTGACACTAGCAGATGAAGAAGGTTCACAATTGCAAATGAATGAGGAACTGTGTATTATTGGCCAGTCTAGTTGTTGAGGTTTTGTGGGCGGTATAGTCCCTGACCAAGTGTGTTATTGAATGTAGCTGAAATCGAGCAGCAGGATGACAGGATTTTTGCAAGGACAAAATCAGCTTGCTGGGCGGATTTCTCAAGGAGTTTCAAGACAGCATGAAAGACGAGGAGGAAGGCTTGCAGTAAGAGCAGATGCCAAGGAAATTGTCTTTGGCCAGTCGTCACGAGCTGCCCTTCAAGCAGGAATAGATAAATTGGCTGATGCTGTTGGTGTCACACTTGGACCTCGAGGTAGACAAACATATTCAATGCTGAGCTTTCTTTTATCAACTATTCTTTCAGTGTGAAGGATATCCCTTTCTCTTTTGGTTTTCTGGGCAGTAGGAGCAAGAATTTCCTGGACCTAAGGAATGGGGTAATGTTGGTTCAGGTCGCAATGTGGTGCTTGATGAGTTTGGTGCACCCAAAGTCATCAACGATGGTGTCACAATTGCTCGTGCCATTGAGCTGCCTAATGCCATGGAGAATGCTGGGGCATCTCTCATTCGAGAGGTGAGATAAAGTTTGTTTGTTTGACAACAATCAGGTCCTGTGCCCATGAACATTCCTCACATCTCATCAGGATGAGGTTCAAGAAATAATCTGTGGTGTTGTTGGGTAAATGTTCATATTGGTTCTTGCGCTATATTGTTGTTTGCAGTAGGAAGGTGTGTTTTGCATGAGAGACCAGTTATGCAGGTTGTCATTCCTGTAGCCCAAGCCAACATTCTCCATCTCTTCAGTAATTCCAAAGCTTTGTAGTGTTGCTCAATCATGTGGTTAATTCTCCGAAGTTACATGGGTTTAATGGCTTTATGGCACAGTCCAGGCTTTCTCTGTGTTTGCAAGGCTAATGTGGTAGATTGCCAAGTTCTAAAATGCTGCACAGTCTTTGAATACTGAAATACTTTTTGTACTAAGCTAATGGGAAAGTGGTTAGAAGGTTCATGCACCTACTTTATTGTTGAATCTTTCAGTCCCTTAGTCATAGTTAGGTTTGGACCATCTGTATGTTTCCTGGACGCAATCCAATTCAATGTGATGCACACATTCAGGTGGCCAGTAAGACGAATGACTCTGCTGGTGATGGGACAACCACAGCTTGTGTGCTTGCCAGAGAGCTCATAAACCTTGGCCTCCTGGCTGTGACCTCAGGTGCCAACCCTGTGGCTGTGAAGAAGGGAATTGATAAAACTGTTGCAGGTCTTATTGAGGAACTAAAGCTGAGGGCTCGTCCTGTGCAAGGCCGTGAGGATATTAAAGGTATGTGCTCATTAAAAACTCAAATGCCCTTAAGAGCAACTCCAATGTCTAATAGCAGCCTGCAGAGCAGGTTCTTACATGTTCTTATCATATGGAGCCACTTGGTCCAAATAAAGGTGATGACATTGCAGGATAAGAGCACATGTCAAGAGCTATATTGGAACTTATGTAACAAGAAGAGCAACACTGTTGAGTGGGAGATTGCTGTGTGCAGCTGTGGCAACAATTTCTGCTGGAAATGATGATTTTGTTGGCACCATGATTGCGGATGCCATTGACAAGGTGGGGCCTGATGGTGTTTTGTCCATTGAGTCTTCTTCTTCATTTGAGACAACAGTTGATGTGGAGGAGGGTATGGAGGTAAGCTTTTCTGCAAGACTTTTGTTGCCTTTATGTGCATAGTGGTGCTATCTCCTGGTTCTGTTGCTACAGTTTGTCTTTTTCTTTTCCCATGGCCATGTCCAGGGTAAGTACTGCTGTATGTAAGGTCTACTCTTTCTACTGGGTGTTCCTCTTCTCTTCTTCCTGCAGTTGCTGTTGTGGTCTCTTGGCTTTTAGTCTGGAACCTCATGAACCTTAGTATGAGGCCATCTCTCAGTGAGAACTATTTGGGCTGGAGGTATGGAGGGTTTGTGACATTTGTATAGCTATATTCTAGGGAGGTTTACTGCTCTATGAAAGATCTGTGCACCATGCATGCTATTGTCCTACTTATGTGGATGAGCTGACATTAATCTGTGTAGTGAACAAAAACCTGAGAAGTAGAGGTGGTCTGTAATGGTGATTTGTATTAAAGAAGTAAAGAGATCAGCTGTACTGGAGCCAAGAGTAGCCTGGGAAGTAGAGATGGTCTATAATGGTGATGTGCATTGAATAAGCAAATCATCAACTTCACTGTGTTTGACTCTAATCCTGATTACTGGATTCCTGTGTTGCAGATAGATAGGGGATATATTTCTCCACAGTTTGTGACCAACCAAGAGAAGCTACTAGTAGAGTTTGAGAATGTGAAGGTACTTGTGACAGACCAGAAGATAACAACCATAAAGGAGATCATTCCAGTCCTAGAGAAAACAACCCAGTTGAATGCTCCCTTGCTCATCATAGCTGAAGATGTTTCAGGAGAGGCTCTTGCTACTCTTGTGGTGAACAAATTGCGAGGAGTGCTTAAAGTGGCTGCCATCAAGGCACCAGGATTTGGGGAGCGCCGCAAAGCCCTTCTGCAGGATATTGCAATTCTTACAGGTACTTCTTCACTGGACATGGCTGTGGCTGCACAGTTGAATATTAATATACGTTTACCATGGGTACACAGACGGAAGGTGTACAGAGGACCATAAAAAGTGAGTCTTCTGGATGTTTTAGATTGTCCACATATATGAGAAATTATATGTATATGGGAAGTTGGGACACTGTTGCTACTTTGTGGTCCATGCATCAATTGAAGTTGCATTGCTGCAGGTGCTGAGTTCATGGCTAGTGACCTGGGCCAGAAAGTTGAGGAAGCAACTATAGACCAGCTTGGAATTGCTAGAAAGGTGACCATCAGCAACAACACGACCACTATCATTGCTGATGTTGCCACAAAAGATGAAATCCAGGCACGTATTGCTCAGATCAAGAAAGAGCTGGCAGAGACAGATTCTGTGTATGATACAGAGAAGTTGTCTGAGCGCATTGCCAAGCTATCTGGAGGAGTTGCTGTCATCAAGGTATGGGTGAATCTGATTACCCCCTTGTCGACCTGAACTTTGAACCCTAATCCTGTGTATAGGTCTGAGTGAAGTCTAGGATAAGGGACCATATGACCAACATACTATGTCAGTGAGTCTCATCTTATGAATGCTAGTTAGATGTCATGTTGCTGATGCACAGTAGTTGGATCTGGGAGCTGTCACCTTTATTTGGCCTCTACAATATGGTGTCTTGGAAGGTATCTTTGTCCCTGGTAGACTCTACCTGCTCACTTTCTCTGTATATCCTGTGACCTGGTTTGTAATTAAGATTGATCCAGATGTACAAATTGGTTTTGAACTGTATTACTGGGTCTGGTACAGGTTGGAGCTGCTACAGAGACAGAGCTGGAAGATCGGAAGCTGAGGGTAGAGGATGCAAAGAATGCAACTTTTGCTGCGATTGAAGAGGGTATTGTGCCTGGTGGTGGTGCTGCATTGGTTCACCTATCATCTTGTGTACCTGCAATCAAGAATACAATAGATGATGCTGAAGAAAAGCTAGGAGCAGATATTGTGCAGAAGGTCAGTGATTCTTAAGCTCTGATCCACTGTTGCACTGTGTGGTCTGATTCTTGGAGTTTGACAGATTAGATGGAACTTCTTGCCCTAAGACCAGGGTGGAGAATGATAGATGTTCTGTAGGGAAAATATGCTGGTATGTAAAAAATGATTATTCCAATACACTAATCTGGGAGGGAAGTAGCATTGTTACTTCCATCTGAATAGCAATATGGAACTTTTTGGAGAAATGTTTTTGAGGGAGCTTTGCATCTTGTACAAGTATTGCAAATTAACCTGCCATCTAAATTGAACGTTTGGACATAACTTCCAAAAGATGCTCTTTTTCTGACTTTATACCACAGATGAGAAGGCTTTGAGCTAACAAGTGTGGCCTTTGTCATTGCCGGATGCAGGCCCTAGTAGCACCAGCATCATTGATTGCACACAATGCAGGAGTGGAAGGCGCTGTGGTTGTTGAGAAGATATTGGACAGAGCATGGGAGATGGGTTACAATGCAATGGAGGACAGATATGAAAACCTTTTAGAGTCTGGTGTGATTGACCCTGCAAAGGTTACCCGATGTGCCCTTCAGAATGCTGCGTCAGTGGCTGGTATGGTGCTAACCACTCAGGCTATTGTTGTTGAGAAGGCAAAGAAGAAGGCCCCCCGAGTTCCCCAAGTGCCTGGGATGACAATGTAATTTGCAAATGTGAGGTTAGAGTTGTTGTCTGTAGTAGCAAAGATCCTTGGTTGACATGACATCAAGAACATCAATTTTCCTTGGTATAAATTTGGCGCCTTGATTTTGAGTGAAAAACTCAGCTAAAGGCTGCCCGGGACAAGTGGAGTTCTAACCACAACACTCTGCAGGGAACAAGAAGTTAGATTTGACAAGTCCTTGTATTAGGAACGAGTTTTTAATCTGTGACATGGAACAGCCTCTAATGTTTTGTTGAGCAAGCTTTTAAAAGCATTAATTGCAAGGTCAAATTCTTACATTTCTGCCCTTTTATAGTTTTGGCTATGGACGGCGTACTCATTTCACTTTGAATAGAATCACAGCACTGCAATTTCACTTTGAATAGAATCACAGCACTGCAAGAGTGTATGGAATTGGATCATGTGCACATACATGCTCATAGGTACTCAGGTCTGGCTCTATGTATGTAAGTACCAGGCTATCTGGAGACAACTGATCTCCAGATCTGATACTGGAGCTATGGGTGGCAAGCAGGAACAAGCAGAATTGCTTGTTTTGCAGCCACATCTGACTGCATTTTGTGTCAGTGAAAAAAATTGTATTTTCAGGTTAAATACATATCAAAATCTGAGATCATGACTCCAGTGTCTGGTTGATATTCTCTCATTGCCCTTGCTGGTGATGCTTTATGATGCAATTAATACTCAAGCTCCAATCATTGTGTAACAACCATTTGGAAAGTGGCAAGACACTACTGACTAGTCAACGTGCAGCTGAAAAATTCACATTGTTCAAGCTACATGAACTTTGGAAAAGCTGGACATGGTGTGCACAGCTCAAAACAATTCCAGCTACTTGAGTATCATCCAAACAAAATGTGTATAATTCCAATTGGACCCACACAGCAGCTGAAAGTGAAAGAGCTTTCAACATAATCAAGGGTCTGCAAAATATGCACTTACATAGCACTTAACATGGCCATTCACCTCCACATATGCAGACAACTCTTGGTTGCTGAAAATGATGATGGTATCTGCTTAACATTCACCCTACTATTTCTTTGCAGCAGAATGAACTGCATAGAGATAGATTGTTTGTACTACCATCCTCCAACGCAAACATCATAGAGTATGTGTTCCTTAACCCTCGCCCCTCCCAATTTTTCCCACGAAAAGAAACTGCTATACAGTTTTCTCCTGTGCAATAGGGGGTGGCTATCACTGGCTTGACCAAACATGAGTCTTTGAAAAACAGGAGAAAGCACACCCTCTTGATGCTCCAAGCTCTAAAAGCTTTTGTTTATGGAACATGACTATACAGTGTATGACTGACGGATGGTATCAATGTCTAGATTCTTCAACCTCACTACTGACTCCACATGTCCCTTCAGTGTGTGCAATTCCCGCAACCTGCATCACCACACATACCACACCTTACTGTGGTGTTACCAGAGACAAAAAATTTGTGGGAGATTTCTGAAACCTTACTTTCCAAGAGGAAACTCTGCAATGGCAGAGCCATTATCTGGTTCAAGGGTTGCAGTGGAAGAATGTACCTAGCTATTTCAGCCCTTCGCTTGGCCTGATCAGCTATGCCACCAAGTTCTCTTGGACTTGTACTTCCAACAAGATCCCCTTTCAGTTCAGGTGGATGTAGCCCATGCAACAGTCTCTGTGAATGTGCCCACTGAGCTTCACGAGCCTCCTTACCAAAGTGCCTCTGCCTTGTGAAGGCAGTCTGTACAAAGCTCCGGTTATGAACACCATAGTTCAAAATCCAACAAGACAAAAATGTTTCACTCAAGCAGTATTTGTTGCACCTTTACTGATTGCAGCACATTTAAAAGCTTGCTATATTGCACAGACAGGAGAAAATCTTACACTACTTTCTGGCCAGCCAGATTAACAAGGAGATCTTGACAGATCTTGAAGGTAATTGACAAAAGCATTCAATTGAAATTCTGTTACTGAAGTAAGAGAACGGACCTTGCGATCCATCATTTGTTCCCAGGCCTTCCCACTGAGGATGTAGCGAACAGCAAATTTCAGAATGTCAAGTGGGAAGTACGTGACCAAATCATAAAGCCATATGACTCCAGCCCACCCCCACCCAATACCCCGGATGTTGGCAAATCCCCAATGAGCATAAACTGCTATGAGTGTTGCAATCTGCAAAAGCATTGAAAGTAAGTTATTTTATACTGTCTCTCTCACTCTTCCTATCACTGACAACATGTGTAGACATTATCCTGTCTCTCTCACTCTTCCTATGACTGACAACATGTATAGGCATTATCCTGTCTCTCTCACTCTTCCTATGACTGACAACATGTATAGACATTTTGTTGACATGCCAAGCACAGATTTGCAAAACATTGATGTTCTAAGATGCTGTGCCCTTGTACATGTTAAAAGAAGGTGGAGAAAAAATGCATATGAGGAGAAAGTGGGAGAAATACCAATTGAGCAGCTATGAAAGCAAACACCAGTAGCAGACCCGGTCGCTCCATGAAGGACCAACTTTGGGAACGTGTGACAAAAATCAATGCTTGGCTTATAATGCTCACTTGCAAGTACACAGCAGCTACCATCTGGCTTTGACTGTACCTGATGTCCTTCACATGGAAATATTTCTGCATACATGTAGCTATCCACATGGCACATGAGCCTCAGCCATCAAAGATGTTAGCTCAAACATGATTTGCCACATTTCACTCAAACAGGTCAGATTCATATGCATATTCATACCAGTAGAATGGTACCCAAAAGAAATGATCCAATACCAATAACTTGAGGAGGGATTGCATAAAAAAGAGGAACACATGTTCTAAAGAATTTCTCAGATACATCTAATTTTCTGAGCATTGTATTCAACTTGTTTTTAGTTGGAATGTAACACCCTACAGCAGGGATAGATTGTACCGGGAAGAAGTCCGTCTCATGGATCAACCAAAAGAATATCACAGTGCATAATGCCAAGTAACAGCCAAGAACAATTCCAGTTGCAAATATCTCTTTCAATTTCCAGCTGTCTGGCAATGGTGAAGGCTTCACACGGTCCTTTGCAATGGTCATGATTGTACCTGTGAAGCCCCCAAAAAAGGGAACTAAGAACTCCCTGTGAACTCCAAATGATTTGTCCCAATCCCAAACTCTGAAAAGGGGTGTATGGACAATCTTATATTCTTTTACACATTGCAAGGTGTGAGAGGCTGGTGGGGTGGGAGCTTGAATACACTCACCATCATTAAGAATTGCGATTATAAGAACCATGAAGGGAGAGAAATCAAATTTCCAGATCAAGGCAAGCAACATAAATCCTAGCTGCAAAACCACCACTCAAATCAGCATTCATGTGAGCAATAATACTAAACCTTTTCACAAATTGTAAAAAAAGAACTGTACTAACCAACCCAAGACACAGCATACACATCAATCAATAGTATTATCTACCTCTCACCCAATGTGTAAAACGCATCACAGAAGTGAGTCATAGAGGACATGGCACCATTATGTTGAGAAAAGCTGTAGAAAAAGAGCATGTAAAGGACATAACAGAGCAGGTAGGATACTGAGCTAGGCTTAAAATTAAGCAGTTGTGAACCAAACTCAGGTTGATGCCTTGCATACTTACCACCATACGGATGGTGATAGACACAGCATAGATCTGCAAAATCATACACTGAAAGTCAATATCAAACATCAGTGTGGCAGCTACAAATGCAATCAATAATATTTCAATTTCAAAGGGATGCTTCAGCTACTATATGCTAGATTTTATATGGTTGGGTTGAACCTGGCAGATTCAGAGGCTACATCACAGATGCAGCTGACACCCTGGGAACAAACATGTACCGTGTAATTCTTCATCCTCTGGAAGATGGATCGACTTGTCAACACTGCACTAACAATGACACTAAGGCCAGGTTCAGTGAGCACAATGTCTGCTGCACTGCGTGCAGCATCAGTTGCATCAGCTACAGCAATTCCAATGTCAGCCTTTTTTAGTGCAGGGGCATCATTGACACCATCGCCGGTCATACCACAGATGTGCTTCCTCTCTTGCAACTGCCTGACAATCTCATACTTGTGCTCTGCAACCACCTTGAAACCTTGAGCTTCCAGCAAACTGGGAACAAGATGCATATACCCAAAAACAAGAACCCTTGGTTTTCAGCCTTTTGACTATGTAGAAGCATGCCTCAGCCTAAAATGCAAACTGATTTTGAAACGGCAGAAAGTCCATGCAATGAGATGGCATACTCAATTGTGCATATCCTTCAGCCCACCCTTCAGCATTAAGTATTTGATAAGCACGTTTTTCCAGGAATTAGCTCCTCAGATAAGAGCAAAAGCAGTGTTGATCAGGAATAGAGATATAAACATGGATCACCTGGGAAAACCCCAGCAAAGCCATCTGCTTTTTCAATCAATTCACCTACAGGCTGGGCTGCAAGAAATTCATCCTTTCGTTCTCCAAGCAGCAGCAAAGAGGGGTACATATTAATACCCATGCCCAGTCGCCGCCCTGTCTCCTTTGCAATTGCTAACTGATCACCTGATTGACAACAAAATGCAGATCATGCTTTGCAGTGCATGATTCTGTTGACCATGTCCTAGAAAGAAAAAAATTGAGTTTGGGACTTAGCCCTGTAGTTCACAGAATATCTTATAGCAAGCTAGTGACATCCCAGTACCGGTGATCATCTTGACATTCACTCCGAGGTAAAGAGCCCGACGAATTGTCTCTGCACTGTCATGGCGAGGGGGATCAAAAAGAGGAATCAGTCCACACAACTCCCACGGTCCTGCCACGTCCTTGTTTTTGTCTGAAACTTCCTGGTCACAAGAAGCAAGTTGCAGCACTATGTGAGAACTTCCTACAATTTCCAGTTTCCAAAACATGCAGCAAGGAAATATGATCTCTCCAGAGCCTACAGCTTACTAGATATCAACATGTCTGAACCCCATGGCCATGCAGAACTTGATCGAAGTATGTGGTACCGGCTAGTATTACAAATGGAGCCAGAAATTCCAAGCACTGAGATCATGCCTGCTGGGCAACAGCGAGTGAACGAAGACCACGTTCTGCAAACTTATCAATCACTGCATGCACTTGGGCAGTGATTTCCTCCTTGTTGTAGGCTAGCTCCAGTATCTACAACAATCCTGAATGAAATCAAGCTTTGGCCCAGGACATCATACAGCACCCAGAATAAACAGATACAGGTCCCAGTTCAACAACTCATCAACAAATCAGAAGGGTAGTATGAAGAAAGGGTCCCAGCCCTTTAAAAACAAGCAACAGAGCTAGCCCTTGATGCAACAGTTACAGATGAAGGAAAGAACTCTGGCACATATTGACCTGCATATCAGGATTGAAGTAGATGCATTCATTTGCTGTAAATGAGGATCACACAACCTTCACTAAATAGCAAAAACATTTCATGGACAAAGTGGTGAAAGCACCTGCTCAGGAGCTCCCTTTGTGGCACGATACATTTTCCCATCATCATTTCCAATATATGTGATAGCTGTACGCTTATCCACAGGGTTGAAAGGGAAAAAATGAACCTCAGTGATGTTTGCACGAGCCTGCCACAGCAAAGACAGACAACCGGGTTTCAGGCTCCTATGACTCATGTATGTACAATGAGGGAACCCACAACTTCAGTCACCATGACATTGCATAGACTACAGCACATGCTGCAAGAATGCTTCCAGAAACAAGGAATAGACTTTAGAGCTTGGTCCTTAAGCCTATTTGTCAGACCTCTTTTGGATCAGCCAACACTCCAACAATGGCTGCATCAATGGCATCTTGATTCTCCAATCTAGAAGCTCTGGCTGCCAGCAAGCATACCACATCCTTATCCATCCCTGGTGCAAAAACCTGCAAAAAATTGAATGTACACATCTCAATATGTTCTAGACTACATGTCAAAGATACTATGAATAGACATATCTTTTGACAAGTTCTGGTGCCAAAATGTTTCTGCTGTACAAATGGTGAAAAAACTGTGTCTGGCATACAACCAGCTGCTCACACCATCTCTGTGAGAAAGGTAATATACTGTTGTAGACTTTTGTGCCAAGATTCAATATTCCAGAATCACATCCTGTGTCTCCTCATCTGGACAATTGAAAATGTGGAATCTGTATTTGGTGATTGTTTTGAGGCACTTCCATTATCATCCCCTTGACTGAGACATATGCAAAAAGCATGAACATGTACCTCAACCAAATTCTTGTCAACACTCAGCTTATTCAAAGTTAAAGTGCCTGTCTTGTCACTGCACAGAACATCCATGCCTGCCATTTCTTCAATTGCTGTCATGCGCTTTGTGATTGCACCCTATGTTTTTCCTCCTCACACCACCAGCGCATTATGTTAGACCCAATTCTGGGATGTATGTTCAATCTCCTGAGTGAATTTCATAAAACCAGTAGCATCCAGTAAACAACTAAACCTACTCAAGAAACAGCAGTGGTTTGGCAAAGATAATAACAAGTTGAGTTTCTACACTGCATACAGTAACACTCTCCAGGACGCCTGTAGACAAATATTGTTCAGCTTGGGTACAAACAGACTACTGTAAATCTCTTTGACAATGATAAAAACTAGCTCGTGTGGAATCAAAACAAAGTCTATCATGTTCAATCCCAAATGTAGAAACACAAGCAGAAGATGCTAACCTGTTGTGAAAGGCGATGGGAACCAATGGCCATGGTTACAGAAAGCACAGTGGGCATGGCAATTGGGATGCCTCCAATGAGAAGCACCAGGATATTGTTGATTCCTTCACGGTAGGGACGATGCTGGATGCCGAACATGACGATAGCCTCAATCACACAGCCTATAACAATAGAAACTATGCAGAAGTTTCCAATTGCAGTGAGCACCTACAACATTCTCAATACATCAATGTCAGTGCCACATCTGTGCACCCGAGTGTCCAATTGTCAATTCAGTGCCAAATTGAAGCAATACTCAATTGCTCAAAACCAATTCAAAGTTTACCTTGGATTGTAGACAGCATGCCAATTAGGTCAAGAAGACAGGGTCAAGAATGAGCTTGTCAAGGTTTAAGCTTAAGAACACCATGCACCTTAAGCTTTCCAGTACACACAAGAATTATAACATCAGAGACCGCATCACACAAACCTGCCATGAATGATTGTGTGAATAAAGAAATGAGTGACAGTTTTTACCTTCTGGAAGTGGCCCACATGGCTGGTGGAGTCAACAAGGTGAGCAGCTTTTCCAAAGAAGGTGTGCACTCCAGTAGCAATAACAACAGCTTCAATCTCTCCTTGCTTACATGTGGAACCAGAAAACACTTCATCTCCTGGCTTCTTATCCGCAGGCATCGACTCCCCAGTCAAAACTGACTGCAAGATAACATGTGAACTGAGGGTTGGACAACAGCATGAATTGCACCACAATATAGAATATCCAGACTTGCTTTCAAAAAGAGTTTAAGCACACGTGTGATTAGGTCAAGAAGTTCCCTGAGCTGCTAGAGTTTCTGTGCACAATTTGGTTATTGCAAAAGAGTAGCTCCTCCTGATTTTTAGCAGTACTTACCTGGTCAACCTTCAAAGGATCTCCATCAAGGAGTCGAGCATCAGCAGGAATGATGTCACCCAATTTGATACTGATGATATCCCCTGGTACCAACATGTCTGCATCCTGCTCTGACCATCTTGCGTTTCGCAACACCTGCCATGATCCATGCAAATCCGTACTAGACTCTCAGAAAGCCTGGTCACTTCTCTAAACCCTTGAATCTCATGTTGATCGAAATAGCATATTGTCATCTGTTTGGATTTCACCTCAAAATCAGGGCTCATGTATCTAGCTAGCTGGATCTGCTCAATTTAACGTAACACACCCTCCTCAAGAAGGAGCTCTGGTCCAGGATCTAGTACAGAGTCCTGAGAATCTTGACCTTGGTTTTGAGTGCAAGTCGGGCCATAAGTGCAGCAGCAGCATTTCCCGCATTGTTCTCCTCAATGAAACTGATCGTTGCATTGATCAGCAGAAGCACGATGATGCCCACGAAGTCTGGCCAGTCTGGAGGTTTTCCCTACAAATGCAAACATGATGTATAACGATAGGTCACGGGCCCAGAGCTTAATCACATGAACACCTGATCACTCAGTGATCACCATGGGTCTCACAGAGCTCTGTTTTCAACAGATTTCCAACTGTATGCAAGCAACATCAGATTCTCCATAAGCTAAAGAGGACTGCACTGAAATCTGCTGTGTCAAGACAGACACTGTGTGCATAAGCTCGTTCATACAAACTTGTAGCAGTAGACTATGGAATTCCATGGTCACCTCTGAAGAATAAAAAAGATCTGAAAATATTACAACAGTCTAAGGTACTGGCCGGTCTGAGGATTGAGAATATTTTCATACCCCTCCATTGGCTGCAGCAATTGCAATGATGGCAGCAGTCCACATCACCCACGAGAGTGGATTCCACATAAACCCCAGAAACTTGAGGATTTTGTTTTCCTGCATCACAAGCGTGAGATCATCAGAAGAGCTCTAAAATTGTTAGCATCATGTATCATGCAACAGTTGTAGTCTTATGGTCGAACCCCGCTTGTACTCCTCGAGGGTGGTTCCCACAGCTCAACGGAATCATAGAGATACAGAACCCTACAGAAATTGTGAAAGGAGGATCCATGCCTTTTGCATTCTGTAGAGTTGCAACAAACTGGATGCGGAACGTTTTCTTAAAATTTGGTTGAAGCTTGATCTTGAAGCAACAGTACTCAAGAGCTGCAAGAAGAAAAGCTATAATATATTCTCCAGAGATTATGGACGTGGTTCCAAAAAATTACACCTACCGGTTTCTCCTCGAGCTTGTTGAAACCGAAAATCTCCAGGCGGATCTCGCCCTCCTCGGTGGTCAAGCCCTCCTTGGAACATCTTAGCTGCTCGAAAACCTCGTCTAAGGGTATGTGTTCCTATGTGACCCAGTCAGTGTTCACGCATCAAAAGACTCACACTCTTGGATCAAAACGCTCTGCAATCCTTGTATGCAAGTACAAGAAGCGATTCCAGATCCTGAAGCAGGACACGCAAAACATCCAAAAGACAACATTCCTGCATGCATGCACAGAACCGGGATCTCGAGAAGCTGCAAACAGACAAATGATCTAAACCCTAATATTGTGTATATACATTACGCAATCAATCGTTTTGCATACATGCATGCATGCATGCAACACGCAAAAAAGCCGGAAGCAGCAGTAGGAATTCATAGATGTGTGGCCAAAGGTGGTAATGTAAATGAACGTGGTGACCCAGCAATTACCAAGTCCACAGTCTCGGAGTTAAGAGCTTCCAAGCCCTGCAACGACGACGAAACAGGGAGCTTGGTGGGTCCTGCTGCGCCGTTGTTGTTACGATGTTCATTGAATACAGCAGCTTCCGAGTGGTCCGTCATCACGTTCACAGCTCCCGACAGAACAAAAGAAAAAAGAAATTTAAAAGCGAAGCACAGCCACTACTACGTTATATAAAATTGTTTGTGTAGTAGTATATATATGGGGCTGCAGGTGGTGGAGCCGTGGAGAAATCATCAGCGATATATACAGACCGTCGGCACAAAAGCAGCAGAAGCAGATGATCAGGAGGGATTCATGATCGTTGATGGCCTGAGAAGTTTTATACAAGAAAGAATGATTGCAACGCAGCCGGCCTGCTGCTGCTACTGATAACGATGATGATGAGAGAAGATTGCAAACTGGTTGGGAAACGGCAGCATTTATATATTCAGTAGCGAGCATGAGTAGCACAGCAGCAGCAGGAGCGATGGAAGAAGAAGAAGAAGAAGAGCAACAATGTTGCTATTCGCGGCAGCAGTGGATGGCGGACTCGCAGTGGCAGGGAGGAAGGAAAGCAGGCAGGCAGGGAGGCAGGCATGACCACCATGCTAATTACGAACTTAACGCACCATTAGTCAACCCTAATTACTCACCCTAAAACAGCCAGCAGCAACTGCTGAAACATTGAGTGATTAGTGACTAATGATACCCTAAAACCCTTACTCATATTTGACACTACTTAATTAGTTTTGTACCTAATATTATTAATTAATATTAATTAGGACTTACAAATTTTTATTGTTTAACATTAGGTGTTAACATATCATAAGGGAGCCAGTTGAGAAAAAAAATGAAAAACTAAGAACAATTTATCAAAATTCTAGAAATTGGAACCCAATTCATAATGGTTTCAGCATACATGCATAGTGTATTTTGAGGGTGCATTACAAGGCTCAATTGTCTCACTGATTTGGAGTAAGAGGTTTCTTGGAAGTAGAAGAGAATTTTTTTTTATAAACTTATTTGGGCTGTCATTTTTTTATGCAGGGAAAGTTTGTGTAAGTGCATTTGAACTTTCAAGCATAATGGAGCCAGTGCTTTTCACTCTGTATCTCAAGTTTTGCCTTCATTACAAGGTGAAAAAGCATTGACAATAGTTCCTTCCCTCCTACAGATCACTTTGAAACTTATTCATGAACTTAACCTACTTAAAGACTATTGTTGAAACTTTGAAATATTCAAATTGGGATTGTAGGACATTATCTTTTTTCAAAATAGTAATTATTTTGACAAGATTTGTTAAACATGAGTTGTAACTACTATACCAGCCTCCTAGGCAAGGTTTTTTTTTTCTAATAGGAGAAAGGTTGGGCTAGAGGCCTTATCATGCATAAGGTTCCAACAATTCTCATTGAACCTCCTGTGCCTGCCTGACAAAGTGTGTCAAAATACTCTACTAAAACGACACCAGGTTTTTTATTTTTCAATTTTGTGATCTAATTAAAGTGATGATCATCATAAGACAATTTAGCCAGATTTAGTGACAACAAAATATGAAAGTAAACAAAAATCTAGCATCTTTCTATATTTTTGGCTACATATTAAAACTTAGGATGGAATTTGGTGATTTTTTAATAAAGAAACTAGATCTCTTTTTGGAAATCTGGTAACTAAAAACCTCAAAAAAACATTAATTTTTCATCAATTTGAAAAAAAGAATCGCCATTTGGCAAAATTTTGCCCATAAAAAACAGCTTTGAGTCCTCGGTATTGAGTGCACCAGCACATGCTTGTTGCTTATTGTGATGCTTAATTTTACAATATTACCTATGCATAATACAAGCAAATATCATACCTATGAGGCAAAACTCAGGTTTGGCACTAATTATTTCCTAAGAGGGCCAGCTGAAAAAATAGAGAACATTAAACAATACTTTAGAGGATTGAGCTCAAGACCTAATTAATGTGTGCAGCAATTCAAAGTGCTAGCATACCAATACAGCTTTGAAATTCAGTGGCTGACCAGCGTACTTAACAATTACAATCAAAATTCTCAAATATTCAGGTTGGGGTTGCTAGACCCTTTCCTTTAAAAAAAAATTTATTTTGACAATTTTTGCTGAACATCAGTTGTAGGGATAGTGTGTGTAAATTAAAGCTTAAAACTGCCAAGTTACGAATTTTAATTGTGTTGCTCAAGGTTTTTTTATTTCAATTTTGTGAGGTAGGTGTAGACTTGGTGATCACCCACAAGAGGGCTTAGAAGGGAGGTAAATTTTTTTGGGATTGCCCCTATGTTTTGGTGACAAGAAAGACCCTAATGTCCAAATATGATGATTTTGCCTCCAAATTTGGAGGATTTGGCAAAAAAAGTTCAAAAACATCCTTAAGGCCCTTCATACTCCTTTTTTGTGGTCACCAAAAGTGATGAACATCCTTCACAAAATAAAAACATCGGTTAGGGTTAGCTCTGAGAATGAATACACAACATAATGGACAGCAAGGTGCCTTTCCTAATGTTGTGTTAACATTTTCCTAGTGTTGTGTTATTCATTTGGCCTTGAATTTTGGTATAGGAGAAGGTTTCTTTCATTCTTGTGTGGGTATGTTGTTTTTGATATATCCTTGAATGAGGATATATAATTTGTTTCAATTGATTTACTCATTATGTAAAGGTATATTAGAAATCTAAGTTTGTAGTGGGTTTAATTTGTAGTGTGATTCATATTGATTAGTTGGGGGCAAATATAGAAATATTCTTTCCAAACATGCACACAATTTAATTTTCTTGGCCCTAGAATCAATTTCCTAAATGGTATAAGTATGAGGTTCACTTAGGATATGTTCTATGACACAAAGTCTTCTTTTGATACAGACTTTTTTGTTGATGGTACCACCCATGCTAGAGACATAGATCATAATCTAATTTTTAAATTCCACATTCTTTAGATTTATTCTACTTTTGCATGTTTTGAATTTAATGTGACCTACTTAGCCTTTGTGAGCATCTTAGTACAAGTTGCTTTGCTTTACTAAGAAAATCAACCTTAACTATTTTCATTTCTACTTTCTCTTGTGTAAAATATTAGTCTAGATCAAAATGGTTTGTTTTATCCTAAAAAAATGGGTTCTTATTTAATAGTGCTTTGGTTGTCACACATAATTGTCATAAGGGTGCATGTGTCCAATCCAAGTTCGTTTATTAGTTGACGAATCCATACCACCTCATAACAACAATTTGCCAATGATCAATACTCAAAATTCACATGTTGAACTAATGGGTAAATGCAAACTAAGATGGATCAAAAAGTGGCATTTGAAAACATCACCAAAAGTCCATTTAAAAAAAATAAAAATTTAACTTTAAATGAATTATGCAATAAAATAATACTCCATCAATTTCAAGCAATGCTTTTATTGAATTTTAAATGCACCTAGAGATAATGTTTTTGTATATGTGTGTACAAACCCAACATAAAATGAACATTTTTTCATAATGATATGGACTTTTGAAGAGACCCCTATTTTTAATGTTAACAAAAAGACAAAGAAAAAACATCATTAAGAATAACCTATAATTGACATGCATAAAATGAAAATGAATTGACAGTTTTAATGTATTATCTAATGAAAACTAAATCATTAAGAATCATAACATCAATTATTGGACTATTTTGAAATTCATATATGAAACTTGTTTAGGATGCATGAATAGGTGAAAAAACATTTTAGGGGGCCAACTTGGGCACTTTCATGACATGTGTGTAAAATATATTTTGTACACATTTCCATTTTGAGAGAATTCAAAAAAAGTAATGTAAATTCCTACATTCATGTACAAAAGGTTATTTTTTGGAAGGAGTAGGTTATTAAATGTTGTGTCAATCAATATGTATTATATTATGTTCATTAAGTGTTGTAGATTTGGTAGTGGGAAAGCAACTGCATGTAGGATCTAGTTGTAGGTCAATTATTTCGGGTTCACAATTTTGAATCACAAAGTGCGAAAATTGTGGGTTTTGTTTGAACTCACTAGAAGAATATGGGGATATGCAATCATCTTATTTGTGATTACATACGATTATGTGTCATTTGCGAATACTTTTGCAACTACTTACCAAGTTCATCAAATTTGGGGAGGATTTGTGACTATACTACGATTAATGTGCAACTATTATCTTCTTCATCCTCTTATGTGAATGTTTCTAGGATTATATTCATCCATGAATAAGTTCCAATGGCCCATTAGTTGCATTTGTAACCAAAATTTAATTGCAAATTGATATACAATGTATATTATGGGCATGATAAACATACATATTTGGGGTTGTACAATTAAAAACTCTACTTATACTATAATAAATATTTGTTATGAATGTTATCAACATATTTGTAGGGTTTAATGTAAATTTTTTGTGAAAAATACATCAAGGGTATATTAAAGGTGTAAAAAAAATATTAACTTCTTTTTCTTATAAAAATTATGATGTAATTAATTAATGTTGAATAATTATTTAATTAATTGTAACTAGTTATTATTAGTTGATAATTATTAATTAATAGTTAATATTTAAAAATTCAAAATTACGTATTAATAAAATTCAATATTAAATTAATTTTAATTTATTCCATCGTTAAAATTAAATATGAGTTAATAAACTAGATTTAATTATTCACTGCTTGATATTTAATCATCAATAGATTATAATTATTTATTAAATATTTTTTCATTAAATAAAAATTAATTATTTCATAATTCAGAATTTTATATTATTCAAACTTCTAATTTTTAATATTAACCAATTATGAACTTAATATTAATCAATTAATAACAAGGTAGAGTTTAGTAGTCAATTATTTCTAATCGATAATAATGATTATTAATTAAAAAATTTAGTCAGTAATATTAAATACTAATTAATAAAATTATTGATTGATTGATATTACATATTAAATAATTTATAATTTAGTTAATCATCAAGATTTAATTATACTTAATAATTAACTAATTAGTCATTATGATAAAATGTTACATAATAAACTAAAAATAGTTATTAATTAATTACTTAGTCATTAAGATTAAATATTATTTAATAATCTAAAACTAGTTATTAATCGATTGATATTACTTTTTAATAGATTATATTTATTAATATTTATTCATTAATTAGATATCAAATAATTATTTATATAATTCATTTTATTATTTAATAAATAACTATTAATTAATACTGAAAATTCATATTAATAAAGTTATTAATATTAATTATTGATGGATATCTAGTATTGATTAATTAATTAGTTAATAATAAATTTTAATTAATATTTAATGCCATTAAGACCTATTATTATTGGTAAGTAGAAAGGTAATAAGTAGATAAGTAGGTAGGTAAATAGGAAGTTAATGAATTAGTTAGTTAATTAATGAATTAATTAGTTAATGAATGAGTTATTTACTTATGGAATTGACACACTTGAAAGAGAAGTCAAACAATGTGGGATAAAAAATCTAGTCACAACCTAGTTGCAACTAAATAATTTATCCCATATTGTTTGGCTTCCCTTTCAAGTGTGTCAAATATATAAATAGATGCATTGTATACATTAAAATACACAAGATTTGCCAAATGGGACAAGCCAATTAAAAAAGTTTAACCCTAATTTGGTTAAATCCAAAATAAAATAAAACAAATTAAAAAACTTCCTTAAACTTACTTAGCTACCTACCTAAGCATACCTATCTACCTATTTTAAACTTCTTTACCTACCCACCTGTTTTTATTTTAAATGTTTCAAAAATCATAAATGTTGCCATGTGGCACAAAATTGTTTGTCCATGTGTATGAATCAAAGACCTTTAAAAAAATCATTGAAATAAAAATTTGGTAATTTTATTTAATATTCTTTGAATATGTTGTGTGGCAACATGACATTGGTCAATATAAATTGGTCATTAATTGCATGATAGTTGCATGTGTTATATGATCAACAAATGAAAAATGCAATCAACTCAAATACATACTTCATCCATTGTCTATTTGATGACATCATCATACGTCATCATTCGTAACTAATGTGTTATGGAACTTATCCAAGACAATTACAAGTCATTTTAGTTGCAAATATCATTTGCATTTAAAAATTAGTTGTAAATTGTAATCGGAAATATGCAAATTTCTTCTAATGACTTGCATAGTGAAGGATGTAAAGTGTTGCTACTATTGCAAAGGCATCTTGTAAACTATTGTTGCAAAGTCATAGGAAGTTGTTGTGTTGGTGTTGTTTAGTGAAGTTGAAACTTGCAAACAACACCTCCACAATCATTGAAACTAGCACAACTCTTTGCAATTATTTGTAGGTAAGTTTTATGAGTATTTATTTTTATATTTGGTCCCCCAACCTCCATTGCTACACCCACCTTTGAACCTTTTAGTTTTAGGTTCTTTTGTTTTCCTTACATGGGCTTGAATCCAAGTTCTAAAGTTTCGAGCTGCATTTTTACACTTCTTTAAATGCAAGCTCTTTGTGATTTTTTTGCCCACCCTAGGGGTTTATTTTTCCTACGATGTAATGTTCCCTAGTTATTTTTTCATCATCTAGATCTACTGCAAATTTTTTCTTTTCTTTTCAACATTTGTTCAAAGGTTTACAATTGGCCCTATATAGGTAAATTCCTTGGACACTAGTTTTCTTGGGTTGTAGAAAGGACATTGTGGGTACCAACATTAATTAAAAGTTTTAAGCTTGATAAAAATGGTTTTATTGGATTTTTAAAATGTTGATGAACTCTTCCACAACTCCTCACATTTATTATGGTTGATCTTTCAAGATGGTGTGGTTTTGGTATTTCTAAGTTGGATTATGATTGTGTGATATAGTGAATGGGAGTTGTGATGGTTGAAATAAATTTTCATACACTGATTTTGAGTTAGGTTGCTCATCTGGGGTTTTTATGAAGTATTAGAAAGATTAATCATGAAGAACAAACCTAGTAAAGAGCAAATTGTTAATGATGATGAAATAGAAACAATGAAAATAGTGGAAGAAAAATCCTTAGAAGACTTTGCGGTCAAAATTGGCAAGCTTTTCAAAAACTAGCCTCCTCCTACAATTGGCTTCCATGAATTTAAAGAAAAGTTTAGGTTGCCATTTGGTGGAATCAACCCCCATAGGATAAGAAGCAAAGATTTTGTTGATGTAAACTTGAGAATGGTTTTCAAGGTAACTAGGGGAAGGAGTGGTTACAACTCCTTTGTTGATTGTCATGATCTTATAGTATTAGATAAAATTAGATACATCTATCCAATTATTTATGGTAAGGATGATGTCCCTAAAAACAACCTCATTGGTAGAGGAGTGTCCAAGGGGTATAATACTAAAGGTTGTGAAAAGGAAGTTAGTGAGCTAGGTTAGATTTCATCATGAAATTAAAAAATAATTTTATGGCTTTCTTGGATGGAGAAATGTCTTGAGAAGAAGGGATCATTGCTTGGACCTAAGACTGTAACTCAATTGAAAATAGAAAGTTACTACGAAATTGATGAAATAAAAGAAAAAATTAAAAAAAGAAGTTCTTGAGCTTGAAATAAATGTTGCAACAACAATTGGTAAAAGTAACCCTTGGGTAGAAAAAAGAAAATTAGAAGTGGTTGACTTGATGGATATTGTTTGAATAGAACTAGAATCTTGTAGGGTTGAAATTGTCAAATTGAAAACTAAGGAAGAGGAGTTGGCATCTAAAGTTGGTCAAGTAGAAATGGTTTCAGATTCCATCTAATCCACTATTGTTGGAGCATATAAGAAGTTGCAAGATATGCTTGCAAAGCTTAGACAAGATCTTGATCATAGTGGGTATTGAATGCAAAAGATGACATGTGAATGTTATTTGTCCATGATGAACAATACAAAAGTGGATTATGAAGGTCTATTTTCTAAGCTCAACATTGATGAGGGTCAAATAGAAAACTTTGTTTAGAGACATGCATTTTGATGCATTAAACTCTCAAATGCTACTTCTAAACAAAAGGAAAAAGGGTTAACAATTCAACTTCATCCTATTTGCAATGTTCAAAAGGTGACATTTGATTATGGCCCAGAGGCTTTAAGTGTAACAACTTGTACATTTTGTGCTTGCCCATTTCCATTCCATAATATTATCGTCTATAGTTGTCGCCACCTATACCACCCATGGTGTGCCAACATATGGTTCAAGAAAAAAATTCATTGCAAAAATCCCTTGTGTGAAGATCTTGTACACCTAGATTGGTACATGAGCTTTGGGTTTGTAGAATTTGACATTCAACTACATGAGAAGTACATAGATATGGATTGTGAGCTTGCATGTTCTATGATTGCACAACAAAGGTGAATTATTGCCACAACTCACCTCCCCACCATTGGTTAGTTCATCAATTTGTTTGCATTTTTTTCACTTGTTGACTTAATGCTGAAATAATTTTGCATGGATTATAATTATCAAACATTAGTTATACTTGCGAAATTTGTACTGAAAGGTTGGCCTACGCACAACTAAGTACATTCATGGCTAGGGTACACAAAAGGAATGTTTCACCCCAAAATCTTTCTCAAAACATTACTTTGAATGACCATTACATTCATGAAATAATTTATTTGGTAGATTTTATTTTTTCATTAGATACTCACATACTTCTTGACTAAAATGGTGAATTTTTTTTGTGATTTGAATGATCAAAACATGTCCTTAAGTGTCTTAAAAGATGGCTTAGGAACCATGTTTAGCCACTACACAATTTTATAAAAAATAACTCAATAGGACTAGTAATGTTTGTTCAAATTGCTCCATATTTTGACCACAAATATAAGAAAATATGTTATATATAATGGCACAAATTTGTAGTATGATAAATCACCAAATTTTATGGAATTGATGTTAGAATCTTGGATTTTTTCATAAAATGGATGCCTTGATAAGGACAATCAAATTAAGTTTGTTAATTACAAATTTACATTCCCAAGGTTTGGAAAGAAGTATAGGAAACATGGGTGTGAAAAACAAGACATTATTATTTTTTTTTGATAAGGTTTTGGTTCTCCAAATGAAAGTATGTCATTCTGGAATGTCAAAATAGTCCTACATTCTTTTTTGGTTTATACTTGAATAAGACATTAAAAATTTGTTCAATTGATTTGAATCATTCATTATAACATATCCCCCTTTCATTGTTTAGCATTTTAGAACATTCATTTTGCTAAGTCCTTGCTTTAGGACTCAAGACACATGACAAATGGGTGTCATTGTTCATGTCATGGTACCCTAACCGTGAATGCACCCAACTACCAAGTGTTACAATGATTTTGTTGAGATTATAATGATGTGCAGGGGTACAAGTGAATGTTTAGACTAAAATGTGTTCTCCATAATTCATAAGTTGTCATATATTGTATATTCCTCCATAATAGAACACACATATTTTATGTTGTGATGTAGTTTATGTATGGGGTATCATGTATGTAGCTATTGCAATAACATTTGCAAGTGATATTTTTATATTACCCTTGTATGTACTTAAAGTTATATTATTTGTTCCCACATTATATTAGACTTATTGTATTAGTGAATTGTTTTCAAGTATAATATATAATATGGAATGCATTTATACTATGTGTTGTTTGTTCGATGTATGTGGTATTGAATGTATACATATTCCAAAAATAATTATAGATAGTATAATGTTTGTGGAACAGGGTATGTAATAATCTATGTAATTTATGTATCATATGTAGTTAGTGATGTCAATATTGGACTCTATTGTATGTTTGAACAATTTTATCATAACATGCACATGTTGTATGTTTTTTAGTTATGTATGAATTGTGCATTTCATTTGTTATGTTGTGTTGTTGCATTTTATTTGAATTGTTGTCTACATAATAAATTTTTCTCTTATTTGTTACCTATTGTGCATGGAATAACATCAAGAAACCTTGAACATATGTGTGTGTGTGTGTGTGTGTGTGTGTGTTTTTTAAGAATGTGAATTTGGGAAACATTTTTGTGTAGCTGGATTTTAAAAATATATGTGCTTATTATGGTGGCCAATTTGTGCAAGTGATATTTTCAAGGTACATACAAGCTAATTGTGGCAAGGCCACCAAATAAGTGGGTGCATTGAACAAAAATTTGGAATTTTGTTTATGCATTGGTTCATCATAGGAGGTTTTTAGTCCTCCATCTTTTGCATGCACCACCATTGTCAGTGTCAAGGAAATTAGCAAAGTGGGAGGGCCGCAAACCCAACTGGGTGCAACTAAGATATTTTGCAAATATTTGTTACTTTGTTTTCTACTTGAAAACATAAGAAAATATTCTTTCAAACTTCTAACCTTCCTTTAACATTTCAAAACAAATGAAACTTTTTGTTTTTTTCATGGGCATCTCTAACCTCCCTCTAGCTTTTAAAAGCAATTTGTGTAATATCATTTGGACTTGAAAAAATACCCCAAAGGTATCCCCAACAATTATGTCATTTTTTAGGGGTTGATGATGATTTTAGTTAGGAAAACAAACTCGATTAACCAAAAAAATTATATTAGAATGTTCACCACGTCAATATTGAAGTGCACCTTGAAGAAAAAATGAAAGATTTGTGAAAACATTTCACCTACTTTCAAGTATTTGAACTTTATTTTTCAAACTGCCACAAATTTTAGGTCCAAACTTTTGAAGGTCCAAATTTAATGGAATAATTTCATATTTTGGACATTTATAAAATAAGACATTATATTTGATAATGTGAAAATATTTTAACTTATTTTCAAGTTAACATTCTTTTTTTAAAAATTGGTGTAAAAAACAAAAAAAAGTAATGGTTACAATTTTTTTGGCTCCTATTATCATGATTGCACCTTGTTCCACTTATCATGACATCACTAAGACATGCATTTGTTGAGTCACACAAACCAAAAAATAGAATTCTAGCTATATCAAAAAGTTTTCTAGGTTTGCTTTGAACCCAATATTGACAAACTCTGGTCGACTTGGTGTTTCTCCCAATAAAGGTAATAACAAAACTAAAGTTGAAAGTTCAACTTCAAATGATCATGATTGAGCAACAATTCTAATGTTGAGGTTAAGGATGAAGCGACTATAGATATTTTTTAACAAGGAAGGTGATGAGAAGACAATTGATAACAATGAAAAGGAGGTTAAAGTCTAAGAAAAACCTCTTCTATTGAACAAAACTACCATTGTTGTGAAGGAAGGGAGTCAGAAAGAACTTCAAGGAAGTGATTTAAAAAGAAGGGAGTCAAAAGGAAAGGAGTTATAAAGAAGGGAATCAAAAGGAAGGGATACAAAAGGGGGGGAATTAAAAGGCACAAATAATAATTAAAAGGAAGGAAGTCAAAAACTTAAAGTGAGTCAAAAGGAAAGAATTAAGGGTTTTGAAGGTGTGGGTTTAGTTGGCACAAAACACATATATGGCAAGGAAGTTGAGCACTTTGTAAGGCCCATGGCAAGTGGTACTACTAAGGTTGCTGAACCTTGTGAAAAGGCTAATGTGGCTTTGGGAAGGCTAATGAATTTCATGAGAGGGACAAAGGTGTTGATAGCCCACACAATTTGGAAGTAGTTGATATTAAAAAAAATGATGGGAAATCTAGTAAGGGAAAAAAAGTGGTGGGGAGAAATCAAAGGAACAAGTGATGTTGAAGATTCAAGCTCAAAGTCCAATAGAAATATATGAATTACAATCTTCAAGAAAAAAGTTGAAAATAAAGGGAAAGACTCAAGGGAAGTCCCTTATGTGCAATGAAAGCCAAGAGTTGCCAAAGAAGGTATCAATTAAAAAAACAGATTAGGGTATGACCTTGGACCTTCAGCTAATGAAGATAACATAAACAATAGAAATTTGGGCCTAGTTATGTAACTAATGGGTGACATGTATATTAAGTAACTTGAACATGCCATCTACATCAATATATTACACAACTACATCAATTGGATTTTGATTTTATTTATCAAATGGTGGTTAAAACCTTAATGTTATTTAATGTTTTTGATATGGATGCCTAGTTGCAAGTTTTTTGTTGATTTGCACATACATCTATTGTTATTAGTAGAAATTAGCCAAAATCTAACCACTATATTTGTGACTACATCCAACTATTAATCATTTGCGATTGCCTTTGAACATTTTTGCAACTATTTCTTGTGTTGATCATATTTGCAATTATATTTCAACTAGTTTGCAACTATCATGGTTTTCATCTAAAAAACAAAACTTATGTCCCATTAGTTATAAATGTGACTAATTTTGTTGCAACCTTATAAATATACAAAGGTGTATTTTGTGTATTTAAGGGGTGTAGTTAGATATATTAAGATTTACAAATGTATATTTTGGATGTATATGAACAGCCATATTACATGTATATTGAAAGATTATTATTAAATGGGCTCCATATCATGGTTACACTATGTATATATTTTGAGTATATTCAAGTTCTATGTAAAATATTGACTAAATATATTGTGGCGATATTAAAAGTTTATCTAAAATTTTTATTATACTTTTTGAAATTATTGCAAATGAAATTATTATTATTAAGTGTTGATATTTATAGTTTTACAAGAGCTATAATATTTTACATAATAATTTTAATATTCTAATATTTATTAAAATTATATTTTAAAGACTAATGTACTTATTAAAAATTAAATTAATTAATTATTTTAAAATAAAATATTTATTACAATATTTCATAATAACTACAGTAATTGAGAAAATAATATATATTATAATTTAAAAAATAACTAACCTAGGTTAACTACAATTACATTAAACACATATTTAATTAATTCTGGACTTTAACTTTAATTTTGGACTTAATTCAATACATGAGGGGAGGCCAAAGCACATTGGTGGCCACCAAATAAGACATATTTCAACCATCTTTTCATGTAATTTGGATAAATTTTCAACAAAAAGTCAAATTTCACACCAAATTCAATAGGTTGGAGAACAAAACCCATTTTATGGCCACTAAATAAGATGTATTTCAACCAAGTTTTCATGTAATTGCATAAAATTTCAATAAGAACTTGAATTTGACACCAAACTCAATAGGTTGTGAAACAAAACCCATTTGGTGGCCACTAAATAGGACGTATTTCAACCATGTTTTCATGTAACTTCATTAATTTTCTAGAAGAAAATGAATTTGACATCAAATTCAACATGGTGCAAATGTCAAATTGGTGTGGTGGCCACCACATGGGAAGTATTACCACCATGCCAACACAAACTTTGATAATTTTCATTAAAACCTTGAAATTACATTCAAATTCAATATGATTGTCTAGTGGCTTTTGAATTATTGGAATTTCAAGCATATTTTAATTATTTCCATAAAATTTACACAAGAATGTGTAAATTCAAACATGTTTTATGTCAACTCAGACTTGTAAACTCAAGTCTAACCGATATGATGTTCACCAAATTTCAAGTACTTATTTTCGTCCTCCTATTATTAATTATAACCAATATTTTCAAATTAAAATTCATTGAATTTAGTATAAACTGAATTGGTTGGTTGAAATGAAGGTTAGACCTTGCCAACAACAAATCATAAACTTAAGTACGTGAGTGCAACTTTTTTTTCATATTTATCTCTAATGCCACCAAACATCGACAAAAATTTCATCCACCCATGACATTAAAAAGGAAATTTCCATTCATCATCCCTATAGTAGTTTTTCATGCACATTTAAAATGAAAATTTAAAACAAGCAATGTCCATATTGACAGAGGTCAACACATTGGAATGTTTATAAAGAAGATAAACATTAATATTTTCCTTAATGAACACCCATAGGCAAATTGAATATATTCCAGATATTAAAATCCCATTTGAAAAAGAGACTAAACCTACTGTAGCGACCATAAAATAATACCAACATTTTTGCTTAATGTTCATAAACAATTCATTCTTCAACTACAATGCACAAGAATTATTATTAGTTGCATCAAGATTAGCTTTTGCCTTAGATGCATGGGTCGCATTAATACTTATCATGGAATGAATTGTTATATTGCTTTTAGTTGAGAAAGAAAACACAACACAATATATTTTGACCCATTGTTTTGGGTTTGCATGATTACTCTTCCAATTATTCATCCAACAATTATGATACAATTCCCACTAGTAGAAATCAGCCAAAATGTAACCACTTTGTTTGCAACTACATGTGACTTGTAGTCGTTTATGATTAAGTTTGGCAATATTCACAACTATAAGATCAAATTTCAACTATTTTGATCATTCTTACAACTATGATGTAACTATTGGAAACTTCATCCTATCAGTTAGATGGCTTTTAGTTTATTTTCATCCATAAATATATTGATATGTCCCATTAGTTGTAATAGTCACCAAATTAGTCACATCCTAAAAGTATTCTACAATGACATAAGGCTATATTTTTATGTATGTATTAAAATTATATTTACAATATATTACATATATCATAAATATATATTTGTGTGTATATTAATTATGTGTATGTATGTATATTGTTCATATAATGAATCTAAAAATTAATATTTGAATTTGAAGTTTTAAATATGAATTCTTAAAATTGTAGTTTTATTACAAAATATATGTTTGAGTATAAAATTATAATTATAATTATGAAAATTATATTTAAGCATTAAAATCAATGTTTTAATTCTGAAAATTACTAATGGAATTCATTATATATATATTTTAAAATGAATTTAATTTTGTATTTTTAATTCTAAAATTTGATATTTGAATTTTAAATTATTATTTTCAATTCTAACAATTAATATTTCAATTCTGAAATTTTAAATTTAAATTCAAAGACTTATTTCATCTAAAATTTGATATTTGAATTCTGAATTGTTTTTTTGGAATCTTAAATTAGTATTTCAATTCTTAAAATTATTGTTTGAGTTTTAAGGCTTTTTTCTACTAGTGTTATCCATAATGAAACACTTTTATAAATAATTATACATGATTACATTTATTACTTATAAGTTACACTAAATCATTTTTTTACATTATATATTTTATATTCTTACAGTAAAACAAATGAATTATTGTAATTAATGTTACATTACTTTAAAATCAATGTAATTATTTAGATAAGAATTAATTATAGTATACGCATAATTATTTTCAAATTGAACATAATTATTCACAATTTGTAATTTAGAACTTTAAATTTGAATTAAAATTTGGAAAAATCATAATGTAGTTAAAATAATTATTGTAATGATTGTAATTTCAGTATTATTATAAATTAATTTAAGTTTTTATTTTTAAAAATTCTCTAATTACTTATATATTATAAAGTTTCTTACAATAACAATTGTTTGTTCATTATTTATAATTTGAAAACCAATATTTAAAAAAATTAGTTTAAAATTAAAGTAAATAAATTATTGTTACATTAATTATATTATCTATAATTGATTAGATGTAAAAAAGTAATAAAATATTTTAGCTATTTATTTATCTTTGAGTTATATATTAACAACTTGTGAGAAACTAGATAATTGATTAGTTAAATATTAAAAAGTTATTATTTATTTAAGTAATTGATTATGAATACTTAATATTTGTAGTTTATAGTTTATATTATATATATATGTTAAAATGAATCATTATTAATTAAATGGTTATCTGATTATCTAGTGAACCATGTACTTGAATTGTTTATAAATTTAAAAATTAATAACAAAAAACATGAAGAAAGTTTTAGAGTTGTAATTTAGTTTTCGAAAAAGTTGCAACTTCAAATTTATCCCATATTGTTTGTTCTCCATTCCTTTTTTGAACATTAAATAAACACGGGGTGTGGTCATCAAAGTTTACATTAAGAAATTTGTGTGCATGGGATGAGCCAATCAAAAGGCTTAACCCAAAACCAAAAAAAAAAGTTATGCACAATTTTAAATTGTCAACCTCCCCAACCTATTTATTTATTTGGCTAAGTAGGTACATAGTATGACCTACCCACCTAGGTCAACCTATGTACCTAGCTACCTAAGTACCTACTTATATGAATAGGTATTTAGCTTAGCAAGGTAGACCTACCTACTTGTTTACCTAAGTAGGTAAGTAGGTAGGTATGTAACCTAGGTTTGTAAGCACATGTTTATGTACCTATTTAGGCACCTACTAACATAATATTAATCTTTTATATTAAATTCATCTTAAGGTGTCACATGGCATATTTACATTGGGCCATGTGTCATAATATAGGATCATCTAAGCATTTGAATTGAACATCCTAGATTATTTCAAAAATAAAAATAAAAATAATTTAAATAATTCAATATTAGAACACATGGCAACACATCAATTGCCTTAATTGTGACCAAAATGATTGCATCGTAATCGCATGTGACAATACGTATACAATGGAATCAAAGGATGAACTTGTATTTGTTGAATTTTTCTTTCATTCAATACCCTTTGTCATTTGCAACTAATGTCTCATGCAACTTATCCAAGGCAACTAATGAAATTTTAGTCACAAATGTCATTTGTGATTATATTTTAGTCATAGAAACCAGTTGAAAATACTTGTTTTTCTTCTAGTGTCTTCATCATTTTTAGCTCCTTTTCTCATAGGAACCCACCATTGAACATAGACCTTCCTATAATTTTCATTCTCTTGATCACTTACAACATCACTTTCAGCCTTTCCCATCCATACATGATATACTTTAAGGTCTGTAAATCACACAAAAACAAAATTACCAGCAAATAAATCATGAAAATGCATGTATGCAACAATGTTCAAAGAAGGGCGCATGCTTCTTGGGCCACAATATGGAGGGATGATAAGATCTTCGAGGTCAACATGGGTAAAACACATTAGGATGTCACAATTTTGGCAAATTAGAATCCCTTTTCAAAGTCCTTTTTTAGTGTAGTTAAAAATTGGCTTAAAATATGAATATTTAGATGATATTGAAAATAACATTTTTTTCCATTTCCAATTTCAAATCATGATGCTATAAGAGATATAAAAAATATTTCAAAAGAAATTATTCTGAAATAATTATTTAAAAATACTTTTTAAATTTTTTTAAAATAATTATATTTTTTGGAATTTTAAAAGTCCATAAAATAATAAATTAAAATCACATTCCATTCATTCAATGGATTTTTAATTTCTTAAACATAATTCATCCAATGTCCCAAAATTTCAAACATAGAAGATTTAACACATAGTAAAATAAAAGTCCCTATCCATGAGTTTTGTAGGTGTGACAAAAAATGTGGGAAAAACTCAAAAGTCCATTACTTCTTACTTATCCACGATTTTGATTTGATTTTTTCATTTTTGAAAGGTTGATTATGATAGCTTTAAAGAAGTGAACCTTTTTTTATTATTTCAATGGATCTTATTTTATTTATTTTCTTATACCTAAAGAATACAAGAAAAACTACCATTGTGATGTCCATATAAGGCCATTGTAGTGTGCAAATACCCACATTGACAATGGCAGGAATGGATGCACATTTATAATAAACTCTCCAATTGCTAGAAGGCCAAAAGCCTTCCAACATAATATAATTTTACCATGGGATAGGTCTTGATAACAACTCCAAAATGTTCTCTCAGTATTTCACATAAGGACCCATAATTCTAAAATAAAAATTGTCTTTCAACATCCCAAGCTTCCAAATTTTAATATAATTTAAAATCTTGTTACTAATGAACCTTTCCTTTTCACTTGCCCTCAATTCACGATTTCCCCATATTGGGCAAAATGGAACAGGATTCAAGACATTGTAGGATTATAAGATTCCATGAAAAATCAACTTATAAACAATGCCTAAACAAGACAATATTAAGCACATCATTACTTGATCTAGTGGCCACTAAATGCAACTTTAATTGAAAAATATAACAATTTTCATACAACACAATGAAAATGAATCATTCCATGTTTACTTGGTCATTACACTCTCAAATTGTCCTCCAAGTATTTGGAAGAAGGAGATGGACATATTGTCTCCCATCTACAATTCCCTTCATTTGATGTGACATTTACATCAACACACTGCTCAATCAAGGACTGAATGTTTGATTCGACCTGTATCACTAGGGCTCGCTACTTTTGACTCCCCTTATTTTGATGTGGTAGAATCCTAGACCCGCTTTTGCTTTCCTGTTTGTAAATCATGTAAATTGACCTAGAAATCCCCATGATTTTATACTAATTAGTTTCACAAACATCCCTTTCTTGAAGCGTCACAAATTTTGCATAGTTGCAATCTCTTATTTGATGTAACTTTCTTGGAATCCAATGTGTGGGTGGATTTCTCCTCAAATAACTTGGTTTAGATTTCATGTCTAAGAAAATTTTGTCATTTGGCAAGGGAAATGTTGACAACAATTTAAAGAATGACACATCACCGCCCCTATTCCATGACAAGATTCCTCACTCAGCACCTTCTGTATCTTCAAGATGAAATTTACAAACACGATATCCTTACATTTTCTTTTATTAAAACTATATATTGTTTTTCACACCAAACATTCCTTCCACATCCACCAAGTATGTAATTTTCATCGTATGAAAGCAAAAGCTCCTTCAACGATAATCCCTCCATAGTTGTTTAAACTAACGACCATTTCCAAATAGTCATTACCACTAAGATGTTTCTACAACAATAAAAAATGGCCAAGCCAACATGATCATGACCAAGAATGTCATCCATAGTTGTTTCTCTTGGGTTAAATGTCATCGCACAACCTCACACGAGGAAGACACCTTCAAGACTAAAAGATCTCATTCATTTATGCACCAATTGTTACGCCTTATTGGAGGAAAATCTTTTCGGCGCATGTCTCTTAAATTAGGCAAGCTTGCCACATCACCTTCATTAACATTAAGTGACTCACTATATGTGTTGTATTCACCCCCCAAAAATGTAAGGAACCCTTCAATAGAAAGCTCATCATTTTGATGCTCTCCAGATGTGCTAACATTTTGGATCGCACTTAGACAAACCACCCTCTTTGTGGTAAGATTATTGATAGATTCATCTCCAATATGTTGAAATCTAGCAATCACTTGGCTTACTGGCCAAAAGTAGCTTTTTCTTATAGTTGATCCACAATTTCGCAATGTTGGAGTCAAGTTAAATAATGTTTGTTCTCAGTACAAAAGGAATACAGTCTCTGGTGAAACAATGATGCACTCCTCTAATCCCTGGGCCCCATAGATAGAAAGAATTGATGAGTCTAAACAAACACCATAGTCAATTTGAATTTTTTCAAGATTGTCCCTTGATTCCCACAAATCAATTGGATCTTCGGAATTCAATATTTCCATGGTTTCTATCAATCTTGAAATAAATAGTTTGTATTCAGCTAAAAGCCTAAGATATAAGAATCAATTGATTGTCTTTAATTAATGAAGTCAATTCAGATGCTATCATTTGTCATTCAAAAGTATGCCAAAGAGCTATAAGGTATTGGTTATTTCGATCGATGGAAAATAAATTGGAATATTTATCTTTAATTACATTTATCATTCTTTAAAATATTTAATATATTAAAGAACGTATACGCTTGCAAGGGTAGTGAAAGGATGACCTAACGGTCATCAGGTAGTTTTCTCGTGAGGCTAGAAAAAGGATGACCAAGTGGTCAACAGGTCGTTTTCTCATGGGGTTAGCAAAAGGACAACAGGGCAGCCGCTAAGTTGTTTTCTTGTGGGGCTAGCAAGAGGATGACCAAACAACCTCTAGGTTGTTTTTTCATGGGGCTAGTGAGAGGACAACCAGGTGGCCATTAGGTTGTTTTCTTGTGGGGTTAGTGAAAGGACAACCAACTGGTCATGTTATTGAATCGACTACAACACTTGAAATGATGACAAAAAAACCAATTAACTAAACTAATGATGAAATACAAGCAAGGTCTGAAGAAAACATGCTTCATGTAAAGTATTCGAAATGGAAGAAAGTTCATGGGGTGAAATTTAGATAGCCAATTTTCTTGTTGTTTAATGACTTTTAGTAATTCAATTATGAAATTCCACTCTTTGCAACTCAATTGGATGAATGGCTACGAGTTCTAAATGCAAATGATGTGTCAAGGAAATCAAAATGAAGAATCATATAATGATTAATGCATCACTATGTTTACTAAATGATGACTCAAAAGACGTGGTGTTTACTTGATTTCTCTTTATAAGGTGGGCAATAATCAAAACGGATATTAAAAAAAAATGGCAAGGGAGGAGAGGCATTAATAGGTTGGAGATTCAGACATGACCTTATCTCACAAGAAGGATGGGAAGCTATGATTGTCCTATTTTCAATGTAGAAGTGAAATCCAAATGAAAAACTTGTTGATTATTGTGTTTTAAAGGATTGACAACAAGAAAATTGAAGAGAAAGGAAATGTGCAATAGTGTTGTTTGATTTTGCAACCTTTGAATGCCATATATCATTGTTTGTTTGTGCAACTTTTGGATGCCATGTAGAGTTGTGAACTTCTCCACCTTTTGGACGTTCTAATTGTGGAAGGTCGTGTTCGAAGTTCTTGAAACTAGAATAAAGAAATAAACAACAATGATAAAAATAAGAAAATGAAGTGAAAAAGCTTGGTGTCATGAATGAAGAGGAATAATTCGAAAAGAGATAACAGGGAGATAAACAAAACTATGGCTGGGGAGGAATTACTTGAAAAGAATAAGTAAGGAAAAAACTGAACACATTGACATCAGAGGAGAGAAAGACCTTTGAAAACCTTGACTTGTGACTTTTAAAAGTTGGAGATTTCCCTCTGAAAGAAAAACACCCAAAAACCCTAAATCACAACTTTCACAAGTTGAAATGTTTCCTCTCACCTTTTTACCAGATTGGGTTACTAGGATGATGTTATATGGACGAAAGAGTTTTTACTTTATTTCATCCATTTAAGTTTCGAACATTTAAATTCAAGGCTTGGTCAATTTATAAGATCTGTATGCAATAATCAACTAGCATTGTTGTTAATTGTCAACTTCAATAAACATTTCATAACATAGTTTCAATATTGGTTGTTAATTAGTTTGATGTATTATTTAGGTGCATATTAATTTTATTCATTGGAATAAGTTTTTTCTCACAATAATTTCCCTGGTATTAAAAATCAATTATATAGACATGGACTTCTATAATAATAAAAAGTTAATATTCTTATTCGTAAATTTGGGTAGAATTTTTTAAATATTATTTTTTAATGGACAACATTTAAGAATCAATTGAAAAAAACACCATAAAAAAACATATATTAAGTTAGGATTAATATATCAAAGTTCAACTTCATTTCCATGGTCCTTATTTATTTCCATAATTATATTATTATGAAATTAACTTAAAATTTTAATATTTATACTTTTTTGTGGAAATGGGTTAAAATGTCGAGTTCGAGAAAGTTGAACGTTGTTCTTATAAGTGATTCACAATATTTATTTGTATAATTTCCCAATTTACCACTAAGTGGAAATAGGGGAAAAAAATGAAATTTTAATGTTACAAGAATAATATTAATATTCTACAATGATCATTATCTTGTATTCACTGGGATAATCACAACATTTATGGATTATCGCAATGTTCAAGTAAATGATATGTAAAAAAATTAAATATTATATTTCCATTTTAATTGTACATTAATGTAATTCACTTAATTGATTTACTTTATGTTTTGCTATTAAGTACATTGGGTTCCACATTATGAAATTCGCCCTTGAATATTATTTCACCAATCACAATGTGGTGGGAAGTAATTTTCTACCAACATAAATAATTTTGCCTTAATGTGTGCAACAATTTGAAAAACACAAAATATGTAGTTTGACTTCCATTCACATGAAAGTTATAATGATTTTCATTAATAATTACACCACTTGGTGGCCAATAGGAATATGGAATGTGGAAGGAGGTTGCAATTGCATTGATTGAAATGAATGTAAGCACTGGTGGGTGTAAAAAAGGAGAAGCTAAGCCGAAGCCTGGCAATAATAGTGCTTTTGTTGCCCAAAGTACTTTGATGATCAAGAAGAGAACTTTGTAAGATTGGTATTGGGTTGATAATGTTGTCATTAACTGCTCTTCTTCATTGTAATTCTCTCTTATTTATAATGGAAAAAACATGGAATTGGAATTTGGTTCAGGGTCACCATTTTGTCACCTAATATGTTGAAAAATAGTTGTAGGATTTCATGTTGCATGTTCCATTCATAAGGGCACCTTGGTAACATGGTAGCACAATTAATGCTAAGACATGGCACTTTCAAGCTTTCTAATAACTCAAGGTCATAGCCTATTCATGTCACTAGCAAATCTTAGTGGCATATGAAGTTATTTGAGCCACAATATCTTTGTATTAACTGGTAAATTTGACAACATAGCAATACTTTGGGGTGTTGTACTTGTTTTCGTCTCCAGTGGTTAGACATATTATAACTTGATAATCAATTTCCTAGCTTGCCTATGCGCATACTTAAATTGAAACCTTTTCAAGTAGGCCTTGGTCATATTGGTCATATTTTTCAGTTGGTGTGGCCCTTCATGCTACTCATCCTCTTCAAGCACAAAAACACTATAAGAATAAAAGGAAAAAGTCACAAAAAAATACAAGCACACCAAAGACGTGCAAGCATCAATAGCTTCATTCAATTGGTCACCATGAACCATATTATCATTGATGTAAACTTAAGCAAGATAGTAATTTCACTATGCACAAGCTAGTAAAAACCTTGCTCCTTGAACCCATGTTTTTGATAAATAGGAGAAACAAATATCCCTAAACTTATATTATAAACTGTTGCATCATTTGGTGGCCTCCAACTGAAAGTTTTTATTTCATTTTCCAAATTCCAAATGGTAAAAGACTTCTTATGATCAAATAAATGATATTTTTTTAGACATTTTAAACCTCTATTTGATTTTTTAAAATCATATTTGATTATGATTATAATAAGTTTTAATTTTACCGATAAAATTTAATTTACATGTATAATATGTACTTAAATAATCATCATATATAATATTGATAAATAGATCATAACTCAATCATATTTAGTAAAAAATAATAATTTGTATTGTCCATGTCAATAAACAATACATAAAAACTAATAAATAAAAAAATTAGACACAAGTTGATTATCAAACAAATATTGTAATTCCAAAGATGTCACATATGTTTTAATCGTCAAAATATTCTAAATGGACAGATTATTAGTTTTAGGTGCTAAAACAACTATGAGTAGTTGCAAAAGCAACTAGGTTTTCATCCATCCAAGGATCCATTCACAATATTGGATGAAAAATGTGCACTTTTATTTTACTTTTCCATCCAAACATGCATTAGTCACAAATTATAGTTGCATTATAGTACCATCTACCTACCTATGTCCTACCCACTTACCTACTTACCTACCATCTACCTACCTACCTACCATCTATCTACATTCTATTTATCTATCTTCCTACCTACTATCTACCTACATATGAAAACAATTTTTTGATTTACTTATAGTCTACATAAGTAGGTATGAACATTAAAAAACATAGGTAGGTAGGCATGTGTACTTACGTATCTATCTAGTTAGGTATATACTAAACCTACTTATGAAAAAAATTGAAGTTCAAATGTTACTATCCACATTGACAAAAAAATTCATGGAAGTTCAAGGATACATGTTAAATCCATTTACAATCATATTTCTTTAATGTGTATTTAAATGTAATTTACATAATGAAACATCAATAGTCAATTATTATGTAATTATCAAATATCTTTAAACTAAATTATTGGTGTTCATGAATTCAAAATTAGTAATAAATTAAAGATAAAAGTCCAAATTTAACAAATGACCATTTCAAAATTCAAAATTTGGAAAGAAACTTTGATTTGGGGACCACCATATGATGCAACAATAGATATTAATATATTTTTTTGCTTCATTAAATGATCCAGAAAATAAATATTTCCAATGTTTAGATTAGAAAACTTGATCCTAACCACCAAATTTCAAAAGTCTAGAATTAATAGTTTAGTCTAAAGTTAATTAAATACATTTTATTACTTAATTTTGTTATTCAAGGATAATACATTAATCCTTGTTAAATAACTCAAAGGTAATAAAATACTTATTAAGTGGTTCATATTTGAAATATTTATTTAATTTTTATAAAGTTTAATGTATAGAACTTAGGTTTAGGGTTTATGGTTTTAAAATGAATTATAGGGTTGAATAAATAATTACATAATTTTCTACTATTACTATGGCAATATTT
>Ga0116230_10000330_pt1 | contig 40907 bp, 32 predicted proteins | sample S1TSphfallax_3_FD_88678 | JGI IMG/M metagenome (GOLD analysis project Ga0116230, IMG submission 88678) | Host-associated microbial communities from peat moss isolated from Minnesota, USA - S1T2_Fd - Sphagnum fallax MG | ecosystem: Host-associated > Plants > Peat moss > Unclassified | place... | reverse complement strand
TTTCTCGCGGCGCATCCGGATGATCCCGATCTGCAGGACATGCGCGAGCGCGCGCATTTGTTGAAGGGCGTGATGTATTGGCGGTTGTCGCAGAGTTTCCAGGCGCGCCTGTGGAATGAGCGGCGAGCGGTCAAGGATGTGGAGTCGGCCCTGATCGAGACGCAGAAGCGCGATCTCGCGGTCAAGCAGGCGCGGCAGGACATGCCGAACGCCGACGCCGGGTTCGCGGTGCGTGTGGCGGCTATGGAGTCGCGCATCGCGGCATTGCAACGGCGGCTCGATGACTTGTCGGAGCAACAAAACCGCTATCTGCAGGTTCTCGCCATCCGCGAACTCGACGCCCAGAAGCAGCGCATCGAGATCTATCAGATCCAGGCCCGCTACGAGCTGGCGGCCATTTACGACAAGACCTCGGACAAGGCCGCGCGTCCACAGCCGAAGGCGAACCCATGAAAGGCGCCCGGCGCTGCCGCGTCGCCCTGATGAGCCTGTGCGCGGCCGCGGCGCCGGCCGCGCCGACGAGTCCGCCGACCATCAAGGATCTCGAGAATCAACAGGTCGACGTCAGTACCGCGCCGCCGCAAGGCGTCGATGCCGGCAAGACCATGGACAGCTATCGACGTTTCCTTGATTTGAACGCGGGCGATGCCGGTTTGCGCGCGGAGGCGTTGCGCCGACTCGGGGACCTGAACCTGGAGAGCTCGGAATCCGAGCGCATCGAGCATGAGTTGGTGACCAATGAGGGCTTGCGGTCCACCGAGGCCATTCATCTTTACTCCGCCCTGCTGAAGGCCTACCCGAACTATGAGCGCAACGATGCGGTGCTCTACCAGCTGGCGCGCGCTTACGAACTCGACGCCCAGCCGGACAAGGCGCTCGCGGCGCTCGATCGACTGGTCAAGGGCTACCCAAACAGCCGTTACATCGATGAGGTGCAATTCCGTCGCGGCGAGATCTTGTTCGCCGCCAAATCCTACGTGGCCGCCCAGGCGGCGTACGATGCGGTGGTCAAGATCGGCCCCGCCTCGCCGTACTACAACCAGAGTTTGTACAAGGATGGCTGGTCGCTGTTCAAACAGGGTGAAAACGAGGCGAGTTTGACGCCGTTCGCCGGCGTGCTCGATTCTGTGTTGGTGTCGAAGCGCGATCCGAGCGTGCTGATCGAACTCGATGCGCTGTCCCGGCCGAACCGGGAGCTCGTCGAGGATACGCTGCGGGTGATGTCGATCACCTTCTCCTACGTGGATGGGCCGAAGAGCATCGATGATTTCATCAAGCATCGTCCGCCGCGACCGTATTCGTACCTGCTCTATGCCCAGTTGGGAGACCTTTACATCGAGAAGGAGCGGTACACGGATGCGGCCGATGCGTATCGTGCCTTTGTCTCCCAGGACCGCGACAACGAAAAGGCGCCGTTGCTGCAGATGCAGGCCATCGATGCCTATGCGAAGGGCGGGTTTCCGGAACTCGTTCTCAAGGGCAAGAAAGAGTTCGTCGAGGATTACGGTTTCGGCACCCCGTTCTGGAAGAACCGCTCCCCGCAAGGCGAACCGGCGGTGGTCGCTGAACTCAAGACCAACCTCAAGGACCTCGCGCAGTACTATCATGCCGAAGCACAGCGCACGCATGATCTGGCGGATGACCAGGAGGCGGCGAAGTGGTATCGGCGCTTCATCAGCTCATTCCCCGACGATCCGCAAACCGCCGCCACGAATTTCCTGCTCGCGGATACCTTGTTCGAGAGCAAGCAGTACCTCGAGGCGGCCGACGAGTATGAGAAAACGGCTTACGGCTACGGGTCCTATGAACGGGCGGGCGCCGCCGGCTATGCCGCCATCGTCGCCTACTCGAAGGAGGAGGAAACTCTCTCCGGCGAACCGAAGGCGAAGCTGCATGCCCGCGAGATCGACAGTTCGCTGAAGTTCGCCGCCGCGTTTCCCGCCCATCCGGAGAGCGCGGCGGTGCTGACCCGCGCCGCCGCCGACCTGTATGCGAGCAAGGATTACGCGCGCGCCATGGCCGCTGCGCAGGCGTTGCTGGCGAAGACTCCGCCGCCCACAGCCGCTCAGCAACGCGTCGCCTGGACGGTCATTGCCAACTGCGACTTCGATCAGGGCGAGTTTGCCAAGGCCGAAGCCGGTTACAACAGCGCGCAAGCGCTGATGCCCGCCAATGATCCGGAACGTGCGGTCATCGTCGAACGCCTGGCGGCGGCGATTTACAAACAGGGCGAGGCGAAGAACGTGGCAGGCGACAGCGCCGGCGCCGTCGACGACTTTCTCCGGGTTTCGAAGGAGGCGCCGAGTTCGAAGGTGCGGTCGAACGCCGATTTCGACGCCGGCGCGCTGCTGATTTCGCAAAAACAATGGGACCGGGCCATCGCCGTACTGGAGGATTTCCGCCGCACCTTCCCGCAAAGTCCCCTGCAGCCGGAGGTAACGCGCAAGCTGGCGGTGGCTTACTCCGAAGCGAATCGCCCCGGACCCGCCGCCCAGGAATTCGAGCGGATCGCCGCAACTGCGACCGAGACCCCGGAGGTGCAACGCGAGGCCACGCTGCAGGCGGCGGATCTGTATGCGAAGGCCGGTGATCCGGCAAAGGCGCGCGGCATGCTCGAAGCCTTCGTCAACCACTTCCCGCAGCCGCTCAATCCGGCCATGGAGGCGCGCAACAGCCTCGCCGGCATGGCGGCCAAGGCGGGCGACACGGCGGAGCGCGATCATTGGCTGCGCGAGATCATCGCGGCGGATCGCGCCGCGGGCGGCGCGCGAACCGACCGCAGCCGGGCGCTGGCAGCCAAGGCGACGCTCACGCTCGCGGCGCCGGCCCTTGATGAGTTTCTGCGCATCAAATTGGTCGCACCCTTGAAGAAATCACTGGCAGAGAAAAGCCAGGCCATGGAGGCGGCGCTCAAGGCGTATACGGCGGCCGCGGACTATCAGGTGGCGGACGTGACCACCGCGGCGACTTTCGAGAGTGCCGAACTCTATCGGCAGTTGGCCAAGGATTTGTTGAGTTCCGAGCGACCGAAGAATCTCAACAAAGATGAACTGGAACAATACGACGTGCTGCTCGAGGAGCAGGCATTCCCCTTCGAGGAGAAGGCGATCAAGTTGCACGAGGTCAATGCCGCCCGCTCGAAGGATGGCATCTACGATGAGTGGGTGCAAAAGAGCTTCAGCGCGTTGGCACAACTCAATCCCGGCCGTTACGGCAAGGTGGAAATCAGTGATCCGCTGGTCGAATCGATCCGCTAGCCTGGGCTTGACCGTCCTCCTGGCGGCCTGCCGGAGCGCGCCGCAGGCGCCGCCGCCGCCCGTGCCGCATGATCTCGAGGCGACGAGCGCCGCGGCAGCGCCCGCTGCCGCCGGCGAATCCGCACCGGTGCCGCCGCCGGCGGCCGAGGCGTATGCGCGTGCGCTGCAGGCGGCGCGGGCCGGACAGCGCGACCGTGCCGTGCTCGAATTCAGAGAGCTCGGTGAGGCCTATCCGATGTATGCCGGACCCGAGGTGAATCTCGGTCTCCTGTATGCGCAGGCGGGACGGCTGGCCGACGCCCAGACGGCTTTCGAGACGGCGCTCGAGCGCAATCCGCAGGATGCGGTGGCGGGCAATGGACTCGGGATCGTGCTGCGCAAGCGCGGCAAATTCGCGCAGGCTGAGGCGGCCTACCAGCGTACGATAGCGGCGCAGCCGACGTACGCTCCGGCGCACCTCAACCTGGGGATACTATATGACTTGTACCTCGGTGAGCCGCAGAAGGCCCTCGAGCAATTCGAACAGTACATCCAGATCGCCGGCGAGAACAAACAGGTCGCCGGCTGGTTGGCGGAACTGCGCAAGCGCGTCGGCACAGCGGGATCACCCGCGAAAAAGGAGGCTTCATGAACACGATGAGCAATCGGTCCGGCCGACTTTGCAGGGTTGGGGCGGCGCTGTGGCTGGCTGTGAGCGCGGTCGCCATGGCGCAGCAGCCGTCGAGCGAGACCCCGCCGGCGCCTGTGCCCGCGCCCCCCGTGGCTCCGAGGCTTAAGCCGCCGGCTCACTCGAACGCGCAGCTAGACGCCGGTGAGCCGCGCGCCGAGACGTCGCCGAGCGGGGCGGAGCCGAGTGCGAACGCGGCGGTCGGCCGTGGCGAACCTCGACACGCCGCCGGTGCCACGGCCCCCGTCGGCGGCGCCAAGACCGGCGTCGATCGCGTTGATCTATCCACGGCGACGGTGACCGGAAGCCAGGAGCAACCAAAGGTCATGTATGTCGTGCCTTGGAAGAGGGCGGACATCGGCGACAATTCGGGCAAGCCCATGAACAGTTTATTGGACGAAGCGTTGGCGCCCGTCGATCGGGATGAGTTCAAGCGGGAAGTGGCCTACTACGACGCGTTGCAATCGAGCGCACCGCCGCATGGCACGGCGACCGGCACGAGCCAGGGTGAGAAATAAGTCCACCCGTCGGAAAACTTAATGTGATTGAATTCCAGATAAATTGCGGACCGGCATTTTTTAGGAGCGCCTAGATGAATTTCTTCAATTCGGTGGTTAATTTTTTCAAGGACGGTGGATTTTTCCTCTACCCGCTGGCGATCATCTTCGTCGTCGGCGTGTCGATCGCCGTTGAGCGAACCTTGTTTCTGACCCGTGAGACCTTTCGCAACCGAGGTCTGTGGGACGATCTGGTGCCGGCACTCGCCGCCGGCAACTTCAAGCAGGTGGTGCAACTGACGCAGAACTCGACCGCGTCGATCGCGACCATCCTCAATTATGGGGTGGCCCGCGTGGCGAGCGCGCGACGCCGCGACGACATCGAGAAGGCGATGGATGAAAGTCTGCTCGAGGTCATCCCGCGGATCGAGAAGCGCACGCACTATTTGTCGTCGCTCGCCAATGTCGGCCTGTTGATCGGCCTGTTGGGCACCATCACCGGCTTGATCGGCGCCTTCAGCGCCGTCGCCACGGCGAACCCGGCGGAAAAGGCCAGTCTGCTCGCCGCCGCCATTTCGGTGGCCATGAACAACACGGCGTCGGGCCTCGGCGTGGCGATCACCCTGTTGCTCGCCCATATGTGGCTCGAGTCCAAGACCACCGCGCTGATCGACAGCTTGGAAATTGCCTCGGTGAAATTCTTGAACTCCATCACCGAGCGCCAGCATGAGCCCGGTGTAACGACCACCGCGCCGGCGGCGTCCGCCCCGGCCCGCTCACCGACGCCGGCCCGCAGCTCCATCTGAGCGTTCATGAAGTCCAAGTCCGCACGCCTGGTCCGACGCAATCATGCCCGCTACCATCAGGGCCGCGATGATTTGAACATCGTGCCGATGATCGACATGATGGTCATCCTGGTGTTCTTCCTGATTTTCACGGCGGTGTTTACCAAGACCAATATCGTGCCTTTGAACCTGCCCGCCAGCAGCACGGCGGCGCCGGAGTTGCCCAAGGGGCTGAAACTCGAAGTCATCATTCGCGCGGCTGATCTGGTGGTGAACGACCGCAACTCCGGCCCTCTCAAAACGCTGCCGAACACGCCCGAGGGCCTCGATCTCGAGGGTTTGTCGGAGTTCATGCAGCGTGTGAAATCGCAGTTTCCGGACATGACGGATGCAACCATTCTGCCGAGCCCCGAGACGTCCTATGACACGCTGGTGCAAGTCATGGATGCGGTGCGCGTCTATCAATTGCCGGTGGCGCCGTTTTCGAAGACCGAATTGTTCCCGGATATTTCCATCGCCGATGCACCGGCGGTTGCCCCCACATGAGCGCCTACCGCGACCGGCGCCGCAAGCGACGTCATGGTGCGAGTCATTTCGCGCTCATACCTTTCATCGACATGATGACCATCCTGGTGGTGTTCCTGCTCGCGCACACGGCCGAGGTGGAGATCATGCCCAACACCAAGAACATACCGATTCCGCAGTCGTTGTCCGACCACAAGCCGGATGCGACCGTCGTCGTCATGGTGACCAAGGATTCGGTTTACGTGGACGGCAAGCTGGTCGGCTCGGTGGCGGACGTCGGCAATGCCGCTGCGGTTTTCGAGCCGCTCAAGGCGGCGTTGATGGCGCAGAGCGCGCGCGCCACGGGCGATGCGCAGCAGACCGATCCGGCGAAGCGCGAGGTCACCATCATGGGTGACAAGAATATGCCGTATACCGTGCTCAAGAAGATCATGGTCACTTGCAGCGATGCCGACTACGGGAAGGTATTGTTCGCAGTGACCGAACGCGAGCGGGCGGCATCGTGATGGCGGCGAACGCGCCCCGCACCGTGGCCACCACGCTGACGCCATTCTTCCGGCGTTACGAGCTGCCATGGTCGCCCGTCGAGGACATGGAGCGGCGGTTCAAATGGATTCTACGCTCGCTCGTCATCGCGGCCTTCCTCATCGCCGTGCTGATCTATTTGTTGCCGCGCCAGGAACGCGTCGTCAACCTGGAGTCGCCGCCCGAGCGGGAGGCGCAATTCGTGATCGAGCCGCTGCCACCGCCGCCGCCACCGCCGCCACCGCCCAAACCGGAGAAGCCGATCGAAAAGGCCCCCGTGAGCACCAAGCCGACGCCGCCGGTGCAGGCGCCGGTCGATCCCCGAGTCAAGGCGTCGAAGAGCGGTCTGCTCGCCAATCTCGATGATCTCGCGGCGCTGCGCGATCTGGATACTGACAAGTTCGCCAAGGATCAACCGAAGACCACCGATCCCGGCGATGTGAGCACGGTACAGCGCTCGCTCATCACCGCGAAGGTGGGCGGCACCAGCGGCGGCATCAGCGCGCCCACCAGCAGCGGTCTCGCCGCCGGATCGGGTTCGCTCAACGGGATTCATACGGCGCAGATCAAGGATCCGCGCCTGGCCGCGGGCGCCGGCGGCGCCACGCGCGCCGGCGGCAGCGGCAAGGCGTCGCGCGGCGCCGAGGAAATCGCCCTGGTATTCACCAAGAACAAGGGTGCCATCGATGCCATGTATGCGCGCGCGCTGCGTGACAATCCGGCATTGCAGGGCAAGGTGGTGTTCGAATTGACCATCGCGCCCTCCGGCGAAATCACCGCGGCCCGCATCGTCTCGAGCGATCTGCACGATCCTGAGTTCGAGGCCAAGCTCTTGGCCCGCATCCGCCTGTTCCGCTTCGAGGCGAAGGATGTGGCGACGCTCACGGCCACCAAACCCATCGATTTCTTTCCCGCCGGATGAACGTTCAATCGGAAATCGAATTCTTCGCGGATCTTTGTCTGATGGACAAGGCGCGGTTCGTCATGCGGCTCATCATCGAAGTGCACGATGAGGCAAAGGTGGGCGAGGGCAGTGCGCAGGCGACGACGCGCTTGAAATTCGCTGCGGAGATGAGCCAACGGCTGGCGCGTTTCGCGTTTCAGCTGTTGAGCGAGGACGCTGCGCGACCGGCCGATGAGGTGGTCATCCGTATGCTGCTCGCGCCACGCGCCGACCCGAGTTCGGAGCGCATCATCCAGAACGCCTACCGGCGCGTGCTGACCGGTTTCGAGACTTTCGACACCACGGTTCTGCTCAACGGTCAGTAGGCGTCGAAAGGTCCCGCAAAGCTCCGGCCGACCATGTATCGCCAAGACATCCAATTTCCGATCAAGGACGTGGGCCTGCGTGAGGACGTCCATGAATTGGGGCAGATGGTCGGCGAATTGCTGCGCGATCAGCGCGGTGATGCCTTCTTCGATCTGGTCGAAGGCGACCGGCTCGCCGCCATCCGCCGCCGCGAGGGCGAACCCGGCGACTGCAGCGACGAACTCGACGTGCGCACCCGCGGCCGCTCACCCGCCGCGGCGATGGATTTGACGCGGGCGTTTTCCACCTGGTTCCAGGCCGTCAATACCGCCGAACAGGTGCATCGGGTCAGGCGCCGTCGCCAGTACCTCAATGATTCGACCAGCCCCCAGCCGGGCGGCATCGCCGACGCGATCGCCCGCCTGCAGCGCGAGGGCCTTAACCTCGCGCAGGCGCTCGATCTGATCGCCTCGATGAGCATCGAACCGATCTTCACCGCGCATCCCACCGAGTCCACCCGTCGAACCATCCTGCGCAAGCAGCAACGGATCGCCGAGGGCTTGCTCGATCATCTGAATCCCGCGCTCACCCGCACCGAAGTCGATGCGCTGCGTGCCCGTTCGCGGCTCGACCTGACCAGTATCTGGCAGACCGAGGATCATCCGCGCGGCGGACTCACCGTCGCTGATGAGCGTGAGCATGTGCTCTTTTATCTGTTGGAAATTCTCTACCGGGTGGTGCCGCTGTTTTACGAGGAGGTCGAGAAGGCTCTGGCCGAGGCGTATGGCGTCGCCGCCGAGTCGCTCGACGTGCCCAGCATCCTGCATTTCGGGTCATGGGTGGGCGGCGACATGGATGGCAATGAGGACGTGCACGGCAAGACCATCCGTGAGACCTTGCATCGTCATCAGCAGCTCATCGTCTCGAGCTACTACAAGGAGTGCGGCCAGCTGGCCGAGACCTTGAGTCAAAGCGCCAATCGAGTGGGTTTTGGCGCGGCGCTGTTGAAGCGCATCGAGACCTATCGGGCCATGCTGCCCGGCGGCCAGGAGTTGGCGCCGGCGCGGCATGACCGGCAGCCCTATCGCATCTTCCTCGGCCAGATGCGCGAGCGTCTCAAGGCGACTTACGACGGGCGTCCGAATGCCTACCAAAATTCGGATGAGTTGCTCGCCGACATTCAATTGGTCGCCGACAGCCTGCTCGCCAACCGCGGTCGGCATGCGGGCTATTTCCTGGTGCGGCGGCTCAACCGCCGGGTGCGGACCTTCGGCTTTCACCTGGCGACGCTCGATGTGAAACAACATGCCGAGGTGCATTGCGAGGTGATCGGTCAGGGCCTGGGCGTCGCCGGATGGGGGGCGCTGCCGGCGGCCGCGCGACTTACGCAACTGCGCGATCTGCTCGAGCGCGATCAAGGTCCGACCAGCACCTTGGACGCCATCGGCCGGCGCACGCTCGGCGTGTTCGAGACCATCGCGCAAATGCGCCACAAGTTCGGCGAAAGATGCATCGGCGACTACATCGTCAGTGCCGTGCAGGGTCCGGAGGACGTGCTGGCGGTGTTGCTGCTGGCGCGCTGGGCGGATATCACCGATCACCGCACGGGTGAGTGTCCCATCGATGTGGCGCCGCTGCTCGAATCCCTTTCCGCCCTCACCGCGGCCGGTGATGTGCTCGAACGGTTACATGCCGAACCCGCCTACCGCCGGCACCTCGCCGCCCGCGACAATCGACAACAGGTCGTGATCGGCTATTCGGATTCGAACAAGGAGGGCGGGATAGCGGCATCGCGCTGGGCGCTGCAGGAAGCACAGAGCCAATTGCTCGACGCGGCGCGCGCCGCCGGGATCAAGCTCACGCTGTTTCACGGTCGCGGCGGCACGGCCCCCCGCGGCGGCGGCCGCACCGAAAGTCTGGTCGCGGCGGCACCCCGGGGCGCCATACGCGGGGTGCTGCGACTCACCGAGCAGGGCGAGGTCGTCAATCAGAGCTTTGGTCTGCGGCCCATCGCCATGCGCACACTGGAACGCATCTTTGCGGCCGTTGCGCTGACCACGGCCCATGCCGACCAACCGGGGCCGGCGCCCGCCGAGGTGGCGGCGATGCGGACGATCGCCACCAGCAGTCTCAAAGCCTATCGCCGGCTCGTCTATGAGAGCGCTGGATTCTTCGAATACTTTCGCGCCGCGACGCCGCTCGACGTCATCGAACGCATGCACATCGGCTTGCGGCCGGCGATGCGGCGCGGCGGCACGGGTCTGCCGGCCTTGCGCGCCATTCCCTGGGTGTTCGCCTGGACCCAAAGCCGGCACATGCTGCCGGGCTGGTACGGTTTCGGCAGCGGGATCGAGGCGGCCGGCGCCGAACATGGCGAGCCGATCATCGCGCGCATGCTCGAGGGTTGGCCGTTTTTCGGCCATTTACTGGCTGACGTGGAGACGATGCTGGCGCGCACCGATCTCATCATCGCGGCGCATTACGATGCGCTGGCGGAACCGACGCTGCGCTCGCACGCCGCGAGCATCCGGCGCGAATTCGACCTGACGATGCACTGGGTGCAACGGCTGCGCGGCAGCGACTGCTTGCTGGACAAGGATCCGACCTTGCAGCGCGCGATCATGCTGCGCAATCCCTACATCGATCCCATGCACCTCATGCAGGTGGATCTGCTCAAGCGCTGGCGGGACACCGGCCGGCGCGACGATGCCCTGTTCGGCGCGCTGCAGGCGAGCATCAGCGGGATTGCGCAAGGCTTGCAAGCCACCGGCTGAGCGGGCGCCCCGCCGCAGCGGCTAACACTCGGGGACGTTGACCGCGAGTCCGCCCTGCGAGGTCTCCTTGTAAATCGTCGACATGTCGAGCCCGGTCTGGCGCATGGTGGAGATGACCTGATCCAGCGAGACCTTGTGCGAGCCATCGCCGCGCAGCGCCAGCCGCGCCGCATTGATGGCTTTGACCGAGCCCATCGCGTTGCGCTCGATGCAGGGGATCTGGACCAAGCCCGCCACCGGGTCACAAGTGAGGCCGAGGTTGTGCTCCATGCCGATCTCGGCGGCGTTCTCGATCTGTTCGTTGCTGCCATTCAAGGCCGACACCAGCCCGGCGGCGGCCATCGAGCAAGCAACGCCCACCTCACCCTGGCAGCCCATCTCGGCGCCTGAAATCGAGGCGTTTTCCTTGTACAGCATGCCCATGGCGGCAGCGGTCAGCAGGAATCGGACGACGCCATCATCGTCGGCGCCGGGCTCGAAGCGACGATAATAATGCAGCACGGCGGGCACGATGCCGGCGGCGCCGTTGGTCGGCGCCGTGACCACCTGACCGCCGGCGGCATTTTCTTCGTTGACCGCAAGTGCGAACGCATTCACCCAGTCGAGGGCATGCATGGGACTCGCCGGGTCACCCGCCATGAGTTGCCGATACAGCTTCGGCGCGCGGCGGCGCACGCCGAGCACGCCGGGCAACAGCCCTTGCGCCTCGAAACCGCGGCGAACGCAACTTTGCATCACCTGCCAGATGCGCATGAGCTGGGCGCGTATCTCGGCATCGCTCGCCCAGGTGCGTTCGCGCGCCAGCATCAATTCGTGGATCTCGAGGCCGGTGGCGCGGCCATGCTCGAGCAGCCGCGCGCCCGAATCGAACTGGAAGGGCGGCGGCTGGCGAACCGACCCGGCGGCGGCGACCGCGCCCTCTTGAACCACGAAGCCGCCGCCGATGCTGTAGTAATCCTCCTGCGCCAGCACGCCGAGCGCCGCGTCTTGAGCAGTGAAGCGCATGCCGTTGGTGTGCCCGGGCAGGATCTGGTCGGTATGAAAGAGAAGATTCAGCGGTTCGTCGAAGCCGATTTCGTGTCTCCCCAAAAGATTGAGACGAGCGCTACCGCGGATCCGCCGCAGCGTGGGCTCGATGACCGACGGATCGATGCTGTCGGGGGCGAGGCCCTCCAAGCCGAGCAGGATGGCTCGATCAGTGCAGTGACCGCGGCCGGTCAGGGCGAGGGAGCCATACAATTGGGCCGATACCTGTGAGGTGCGCTCGAGCAGACCGCGGGCCGAGAGCAGTTCGGCGAAGTTCCGCGCGGCGTTCATCGGTCCCATGGTGTGCGAGCTCGACGGCCCGATGCCGATCTTGAAAATATCGAAGACGCTTAAGCTCATGGAAAACCTTGGCTGCTCGTGAGGGATGAATGATACGCCGCCATGAACCGCGCCGTCCGCTGTCTGGTGTTAGGATGCGGCCGACCCTACTTCGATACGCCCAATAACGCCGGGAGTCGTTCATGAACCGCAAGTCATTCGTTCTCGTAGCCGTGGCCTGCGCCGCGCTGGCTTTCGCCATACCCGCGGTTTACGCCAAGGTGCCTGATGCCATCGCCGCCGCGGTGGCCGACCCGGCGCGGCCGGAGAGCGATCGGACACGAGATCAAAATCGTAAGCCCGCCGAGACGTTGGCCTTCGCCGGCGTGGCGCCGGGCGACGTGGTGGCTGAGCTGTTGCCCGGCGCAGGGTATTACACGCGGCTGTTGAGCAAGATCGTCGGGCCGACCGGGCATGTCTACGCGCTGGTGCCGGCGCCTCTGCCGAATGCGCCGGCAGACATGCCGGACTTTGCCGCGAGGGTGAAGGCGATCGCCGCGGAGCCCAATTATTCGAACGTGACCGTGGTTGTCGAGGCGTTTGGTGAGCTGAAGGCGCCCGTGCCGCTGGATCTCGTCTGGACGTCGCAAAATTATCACGACTTGCACAATCTGCCCGGCCTCGACGTCGGTGTGTTCAATCAGCTGATCTACGATTCCATGAAACCCGGCGGTACGTATTTCATCCTCGATCATGCGGCGGAGGTCGGCTCCGGCCTTCGCGATACGGCCAGCTTGCATCGCATCGACGAGCAGACCGTCAAGAAGGAGGTCATCGGCGCGGGCTTCGTCCTGGCCGGCGCGAGCGATGTGCTGCGGAATCCGGCCGATTCCCACACCGTCAAGGTATTCGATCCGGTCATTCGCGGCCGCACCGATCAGTTCATATTAAAATTTCGTAAGCCGAAGAAATAAGCCGAGTGGTGCGGCTCGCGCCGCAGCGCGGTCGAGCGCGCCGAACTTAACCCCGGTGGTTGCTGTCAACCCGTAGTGATCGTGGCCGTTGAGGGGCTAAAGGTTCATGGGAGGATTGCGACGTGTCGATTGCGAATTCGATTGCCTTTGCGCGTGTCAGACGGGTGGGCGTTGGCGCTCTGCCGCTCGTGGCGTTGCTTGGCTTGAGTGCCTGCGTGACGCAGCCACCGCCTCGTGTGGTGTCGGTGCCCGCGCCGGCTCCCCAGAAGGTATTCGTCTATCCACAAAATGGGCAGAGCCCGGAGCAGCTGGACCGCGATCGTTATGAGTGCCATCTGTGGGCCGTTCAGCAAACCGGTGTCGATCCGAGTCGTGCCGACGCGAGTCCCTATGAGCGCGTCGTCGTGCAGCCGTCGACGCCGCCGGGCGCGAATACGGCGGCGGGCGCCATCACCGGCGCCATTCTGGGTGCGATCATCGCCGGGCCGCGGGCCGCGGGCGCGGGTCTGGTGCTGGGCGGCGCGACCGGCGCGGTGATCGGTTCCGCCGCGGATGCGAATGCGCAGCAACAGGCGCAAATGACCCAGGCGCAGATCAATTCGGCCGAGGCGCAAGGCCGGGCGCGAGCCGATTCCTATCGTCGCGCTTTGGGCGCTTGTTTGACGGGACGGGGCTACACGGTCAGTTGATCCAGGGACTATGAACGTTCAAGGACGATTCGCGCTGCTCAACGCGGCGGTGTTGTGGGCGAGCCTGTCATTCGGCTCGCCCGCTCTCGCCCAAGATGAGCGCAACCACGCCCGCGAAACACCCCACAGGGAGGCGCCGCGCGCGCCGGCAGCGCGCCCACCATTGGCGGCACCCGCGCATCCGGCCGTCGATGGTCGTGGCCAGGTCTTGGATCAGCGCTACAACCATGGGCGCTATTACCCGCCATCCGGCACCGTGATCGCGTCGCTGCCCTCGGGCTATCGACCGGTGTTCCGCGGCGGCGAACGCTACTACTTCAATGCCGGCGTCTGGTATGCGCCGCGCGGTTCGGGATTCGTGGTGATTGCGCCGCCGCCGGGACTCATCATCTCGGTGTTGCCGCCGTATTACACCACCGTCTGGTACGGCGGCGTTCCCTACTACTACGCCGACAGCGTCTACTACACGTGGCAACCGGATCAGAATGCCTATGTGGTGGTCGATGCTCCGCCCAATGCGGATCAGGCGCCGTCGGCGCCGCCGGCGCCTGATCCTTCGCAGTCGACGAGCGCGCAGAACGACCTCATCATTTATCCCAAGAACGGTCAGACCGCGGATCAGCAGTCCGCCGATCAATACGAATGCAATAACTGGGCGCGTGGTCAAACCGGTTTCGACCCGACTGAGCCGTCAGGCGGCGTCCAGGGTGATGTGGATCGTGCGCGCAATAATTACGATCGAGCAATGACGGCGTGCCTCGAGGGTCGGGGCTATCAAGTTAATTGAACTGTGATGCAGGACCGAGTCGCGACTCGGCGACAGGTTTATTTTATTTTTGATTTGTCAATAATGGGACCGTGAGTGATTTCCTACGGGTCGCGACGATCGTAAGCCATCGTCGATGCCGTGAGGCGGAGTTTAGAATCGGTGGTGTCAGCTGATTCTAAGTCGGGTCGTGAAGCTAAGCCGTCGAGGTCTGCGATGCAAGACGACAACCAGATGAAGAGCAATTTCCTCAATCGTCGGGATTGGGGCAGCTACTTGAGTGCGCTGGAAAGCGCCGCCAGTTACCCTAAGTTGCTGGAGGCGAAATTCTTCGAAGCGCTGAAGTCGGGACGCGATTGGGTAAGCCTCGGCGCGACGGAGGCGTCGTCCTGGCTCAGCACGGGCTGATCTAATTCCGGTGAATGACTCGCTCGGGATGCGCGTACAGATTACAGCGAGTGTCCCTTAGGAATCCGATCAGTGTGAGGCCCGCGGTCTCACTCACCTGCACCGCCAGACTCGATGGTGCGCCGATCGCCGCCAGCACCGACACTCCGGCGCGAATCGCCTTCTGGACCAACTCGAAACTCGCCCGTCCGCTCAAGATGACGACGTGATTCACCAGCGGCAGCCGCTGCGCCATCAGGCTCATCCCAACGAGTTTGTCGAAGGCATTGTGTCGACCCACGTCCTCCGCCACGTCGATGAGTCGTCCGCCGAAATCGAACAAGGCGGCCGCATGGATGCCGCCGGTAGTGCCGAATCGAGACTGTTCCTCGCGCATGCGTTCGGGCAGGTGCAGGAGCAGCGACAGTTCGATCCGGCCGGTGGCGGTTACGCGGCTCGCCGCGGCACGCGCAATCGTCGCATCCAGACCGGTGGTGCCACAGACGCCGCAACTCGAACCGGCCGAAAATCGGTGGGTGGTCGGTAACTGCATGGGTATCGCAGCCTGAAACCGTACGTTCACCACATTCGGGCGCCGAGTGCTCGACTCGATGGCGGCAATATCGGCAGCCTGGTTCACCAGCCCTTCTCCGTACAAAAGTCCCGCCGCCAGCGCCTCGTCATCGCCCGGCGTGCGCATGGTCGTGCCGAAGGAAACGGGTTCCAAACCGAGCGCTGGGTGATGCAGTTGAAACTCGAGCGGCGCCTCCACCGCGACCCGATCCTCGTCGGTGGTCGAGGTCGGGGCGCCGGCGGTCACGACGGCGGCGCGAAGCACCCGCACCGAGAGGGTGCCGCTAGCTGCCGAAACCGCGCCGACGATGCGTTTCGCCGTGCTCATGGGGAACTCCACTTTTTGCCGAATCGGCCGGGCAATGATACCGTTCAATGGTCGGTCGCATCACTCAAGGAACCCCGTTATGTCAAAAACATCAGATCTCAAGGCACGCAAGGCCGCCGCGGTACCGAATGGCATCGGCACCAAGGGCATTTATGTCGCGAAGGCGGAAAACTCCGAGATCTGGGACGTTGAGGGGCGACGTTACATCGATTTCGCGGCAGGAATTGCCGTACTCAATACCGGTCACCGGCACCCGACGGTGATGGCCGCGGTCGCCGAGCAAGCCAAGGCGTTCACCCATACCTGCTTCCACGTCGCCTCCTACGAGTCCTATGTGGCGCTGGCCGAACGCCTGAATGCCCTGGCACCGGGCGATTTTGCAAAGAAGACGCTGTTTGCGAATTCCGGAGCGGAGGCGGTCGAAAACGCCATCAAGATCGCCCGTCATTACACCAAGCGCTCCGCGGTGATCGCCTTCTCGGGTGGTTTTCACGGCCGTACGTTGCTCACCATGGGGCTCACCGGCAAGGTAATGCCTTACAAGCGCGGCTTCGGACCCTTCCCGGCAGAGGTATACCACGCTCCGTTTCCGCAGCCCTTCCATGGCGTCAGCAGTGAGCAGGCGTTGGCGGATATCGACCGGCTGTTCCATAGCGACATCGATCCCAAGTCGGTGGCCGCCATCATCATCGAACCCGTACAGGGCGAGGGTGGTTTCAATGTTGCCCCGGTGGAGTTTCTGCAGGGCCTACGCCGGCTGTGCGATGAACACGGCATCGTGTTCATCGCCGATGAGGTGCAGGGCGGCATCGCACGAACCGGCAAGATGTTTTCCATCGAACACGCCGGCGTCGTTGCCGATCTTCTCACCACGGCCAAGGGCTTGGGCGGCGGTCTGCCGCTGTCGGCGGTGACGGGCCGGGCGAGCATCATGGATTCGGCCCATCCCGGTGGCCTGGGCGGGACCTATGGGGGTAATCCGTTGAGCATTGCCGCCGCGCATGCGGTGCTCGACGTCATCGAGTCCGAACAGCTCTGCGCTCGCGCCGCGCGGGTGGGCCAAAAGATGCGCGCAAAGCTCGATGCGCTCGCGAAGCAGTTCCCGGGTATCGGCGATGTGCGCGGGTTGGGCGCCATGGTGGCCTTCGAACTGGTCAAGGATCCCAAAACCCGGGAGGCGGATGCCGAGGCGACGGCCTCGATTCTGTCGCATGCCGAACGCCGCGGATTGATCCTGTTGTCCTGCGGCACCGCCGCTAATGTGGTGCGGCTGTTGGCGCCATTGACCATTCAGGATGCAGTGCTCGAGGAGGGACTGTCGATCCTCGCCGCGGCACTGCACGATGCGTATGGCGTGGAACCTGCGCGCGCGGTGGCGTGAGGGCGGGCGCGGCTCGAGCCGCGCCCGCCGGTTTCAATGACGGTAGAAAAAGTCGATGCCGAAGGTGCGGGGGCGATAACTGATGAACCGATAGTAGGGGCTCGCGAGTAGGTTGCCGTTCGCGTCGGTGGTATTGGTTTGATGGTTGTAGTTCAGAATGGTGTGACTGTCGGTCAGATTATCGACGAATAGATTGAAGGCCCAGTCGCCCACTTTGGTGCCGGCGCGCAGCGAGGCGAAGCTCTCCCGCTCGGTCGGCAAACTGGTGTTGTCGTAAGACGACGTGTTGGCGTCCTGGGATGGATGCAGCCACTTGTCCCCGGCGAGGTACTCCCAATCGCCACGCACGAAGGATTCATAACCGAACGGACGGAACTTGTATTCCAAGCCGAGGGAAATCGAGTACGGAGGAATCGAATACCCTGTGCCGGTGCCGTTCGGTCCGGCGACCGCATCTCCGGCTGCCACGATCGGCTGCCCCGACGCCACGGGACCGATGAAGGTGTTGGTGGTGTAGCGTGCGTCCGTGTAGCCAAAGCTCGACTCGATGGAGAATGCCTCGGTCACCAGGAAGTCGCCTTGCAGGTCGAAGCCCTTCGAGACGGCGTTTCCGAGGTTGTCCGTGAATTGGATCTGACAGATGGGCGGCACCACGTTTTCCTGGATGTTGTTCCACTGGATGTAGTAAACGCTGGTGGCCAGTCGGATGCGATTGTCGATGTTGTTCTTGGCGCCGATCTCGAAGCTCTTGACCGAATCGGACTTGTAGGTGCTCGGCGCGCCCTTGGTCAGCCCCTCGTTCTGGAAGTCCTGAGTGCAACCGAACGTGAGGTTGGTAAAGGTCGGATCGTAAGGGATCGACGGATTGCCGCCACCCGGGCGAAAACCCTTGGCAAAGGTGAAGTAGAGCATGTTGTTTGGATCGACCTGCCACTCGATGCCCGCCTTCGGAGTGACGGGTTTTTCGCTGTTAGACTGCGTGCCCGCCAACGTGGCACCGTTTTGAGGTCCGCCGGAGAGACTTTCGATGGTGAAAGAATCCTTGGAAATGCGCAAACCGGCCGTTATTTTGATGGCGTCCGTCACGCTGAAATTGAGCTCGCCAAACCCCGCGATCTGGCGGTCGAAGCTCAGCAACCGGTTAAAATAAGAGTCGCCCATCGGCAGGTACGAGCTGCCATCCGCGTTGAGCACGGGATTGGTTTCGAAGAATGCCGCGATGGTTGAGCCAAAGAGTTGATTGAAGAATTGATCGGCCATCGGATCGTGGATCTCTTCGAGACTGAACTGTCGATCGAGCGAGTAGAACACGCCGGCGGTCCATTTCAGACGGGCATCCGGATCGGTCGATTGCAGACGAAATTCCTGGGTGATGTTGCGCTGGGTGTTGGTGACGCTCGCGGGGGAGCGATAATCGGTGAGCCCAGCAGGTAAGTGAATACCCCCTCCATTTCCATCCAGGAGCGGAAAGGCGGCGAGGCCGGCGGCATTGCCGTACAACGGGATCTGGCTTTGATAGTAGCCCAAGTTGTACAGCGTACCGTCATAGCCGCTGGTTTCATCCCGATGAAAGTACGAAGTCGTGGAAATCAGTTTCGCCGGGCCGAGATCCGCCTGGATATTCAGCGCCGGAAGGTAGAAGACGTCGGGTTCTGGGCGCGCGGTCGGGTCGTCGCTCACGTAGCGGTTCGAACTTGGATCGGATAATTCGGGATTGTAAATCGTCACATCCTTTCGCTGTTGGTTCTGGTAGACGATGCTCGGCTCGATGCTGACGGCCTCGGTCGGTTTCCACAAGCCGGCGAGGCGGAACGCGGAGGTGCCGGCGGAGTTGGCGTTCTTTTGCACGGTGGCGAGCGTGGTGGGGTCGACGCGGTCGATCCAGCCGCCATCCTCGCGGAACCAGGCGCTGAAGCGCACGCCGAAAACGCCATCGACCACCGGTGCGCCGCCGGCAACCCCGACTTCGTACGAGGGCGAGCCGCCCTCGGTGTAGGAGGTTTCGGCTTTGGCATTGATGCTCGATTGCGTGAGGCTGGGTTGGCTCGTGATATAGCGGACCGTACCGCCCTCCGAGCCGGCACCGAACAAAGTGCCCTGAGGCCCGCGCAGAACCTCGACCCGATCGAGGTCGAAGAGTTTTATGAGGGCATCGTCCGAATTGAAGCCCAGATTACGCACTTGGATCGGGACATCGTCGATGTAGATGCCGGTCGTGCCCGAGCCACCGCTCGAGGAGATGCCGCGGATCGAGATTTGGTTGGTCTGACTCGAGTCGAAGGCGACGCCAGGGACGAACCTCGCAACGTCCGAGAAATCCTTGATGCCCTTCTCGTCGATCGACTCCTGGTTCAGCGCCGTGATGCTGATCGGCACCTTGCTGATGCTTTCCTCGCGGCGCGTGGCGGTAACGGTGATCTCCTCCAATGCCGGGCCGGCATCCGCCGCCGCATCCGCACCCGTGGTGTCGGCCGCGTGGCCGCCGGCGACCCACCCGAAGAGGCCGGCGACGGCGACGGTGGCGCGCAACAGCGCTCCACGGGCATGTTTCTGTGACGCAGGAGTTACAGCGTATTTCGCTTTCATTTCATCCCTCGATCTTGTCGTGTTTTCGCACTGAGGGTGCGATTTCTGAGCCGACATTAGCACCGTGTTTATTGCCGCGCAAACCCAGGAAACGGACGCGGGTCCAGCGCTTACGCAGCGGGCGCCCGACTTATGGGATGATTGTCGGATGAGTAGTTCCGACGAACGGCCGCGCGCCAAGACCCTGAATCCCTTGCGGGCTCTCCTGCCGTTCCTCCGACCCTACCGGGGCATGCTGCTCGCGGCGCTGGTGGCGCTGCTGGTGGCCACCGTCGCCATGTTGGCGCTGCCCGTGGCGCTGCGGCATCTGATCGATCAAGGGCTCATCACCCGTGATGCGGGCACCACCAACAGCCTGTTCAGCGGTTTTTTGGCGCTGGCCGTGGTGTTCGGCGTGGCGGCGGCAATGCGTTTTTACCTGGTGACCTGGCTGGGTGAGCGGGTAGTGGCGGATGTGCGCGGCGCCGTCTATCGCAGCGTGGTGCGCATGGATCCGTTGTTTTTTGAGACCACGCGGGTGGGTGAGGTGCTGTCGCGCCTGACCACCGACACGACGCTGGTGCAGGCGATTTCCGGCGTCAATCTGTCGATTTTCCTGCGCTCGGCCTTGAGTCTCGTAGGTTCGCTGGTCATGCTGGCGCTCACCAGCGCCAAGCTCACCGCAGCCATTTTGGTGTTGATTCCGCTGGTGGTTGCGCCGCTCATCATCATCGGCCGACGGGTCCGAGGCCTGTCGCGTGCCTCCCAGGATCGCATCGCCAACACCAGTGGTTTGGCCGGCGAGACCTTGAATGCCATTCAAACGGTGCAAGCCTTCACCATGGAGGAGTTGCAAAGCGAACGCTATGCCGGGGCGGTGGAGGAGAGCTTCGAGACGGCCATCAAGCGCACCAAAGTCCGCGCCACCCTCACCGCCGTCGGGATCACCCTGGTGTTCGCCGGCATCACCGGCGTTCTGTGGCTGGGCGCCCGACAGGTGCTGGCCGGCACCATGACGGGTGGGCAACTATTGCAGTTCTTGCTGTATGCCGGCTTCGTCGGCAGCTCGGCCGCCGCGCTCTCCGAGATGTGGGGGGAGGTGCAACGGGCGGCTGGGGCGATGGAGCGGCTGGATGAGCTGCTGAAGGCACGACCCGCCATCGTCGCGCCGGCACGGCCGTTGGAATTGCCAAACCGGGTCAAGGGCAGCATCCGCTTCGAGAACGTGAGTTTTCACTATCCATCGAGACCCGACACGCTGGCGTTGGCGAATTTCAGTCTCGATGTGGCGCCGGGCGAAACCATCGCCTTCGTCGGTCCGTCGGGCGCCGGCAAGAGCACCACATTCCAGTTGCTGCTGCGTTTCTATGACCCCGATTCCGGCCGGTTGTCGATCGATGATCGTCGCTTGGCCGAATTGCGGCCGCAGGACATCCGCCGGCAGATCGGGCTGGTGCCGCAGGAGACGGTGCTGTTCGGCGCGAGCGCACGCGACAACATCCGCTATGGCAGACCCTCGGCCACGAATGCCGAGATCGAGGCGGCGGCCGTGGCCGCGGCCGCGGATGAATTCCTGCGCAAGTTACCGGAGGGCTACGACAGCTTTCTCGGCGAGCGCGGCACGCGGCTCTCCGGAGGCCAGCGGCAGCGCATCGCGCTGGCGCGCGCCATTCTCAAGGATCCGCCCATCCTGCTGCTCGACGAGGCGACGAGTGCCTTGGATGCGGAGTCGGAGCGACTGGTGCAGCAGGCGCTCGAGAAGCTGATGCAGGGGCGCACCACCATCATCATCGCCCACCGGCTGGCCACCGTGCTCAAGGCCGATCGCATCGTCGTGATGGACCACGGCCGCAAGATCGCGGTCGGCACGCACAGCGAGTTGCTGGTGTCGAGTCCGCTCTACGCCCGGCTGGCGTCGCTGCAGTTCGCGGCGGCCGGCGCCGAGACCGCCGACGCCGTCATGAGCTAGCTTCAGTGAATCAGCCCCTCGGCCTTGAGCGCTTCCTGGACCTTCGGCCGGTGACCCACGCGAGCGAGATAATCGGTCAGCACATGGTATTTCGCGATATCGGCGCCGACCGGCTTCGACCAACTCAAGACGGTAAATAGGTAGGCATCGGCCACCGTGAAGGTGTCGCCGAGCAGGAATTGCTTGGTGCCCAAGAAGCCGCTGAGCCACTGGAATTTTTTGTCGAGATTGGCGAGTGCCGCCGCTCTGGCCTCGGCGCTCAAGGCGGGATTGAACAGCGGGCTGAAGCCCTTGTGCACTTCGGAAGCGATGTAATTGAGCACCTCGGCCAACTGGTAGCGCTCGAAAGTCCCCGCGGCGGGCGCAAGATGCGATTCCGGTTTCTGGTCGGCGAGGAATTGAACGATGGCGGCACCCTCGGTGAGCAGGCGACCGTCATCCAATTGCAACGCGGGAACCCCGCCCTTGGAATTGATAGTCGTGTAATCCGTACCGTGCTCGGTCTTTTTCGTCTTGAGATCCACCGCTTCCAGGCTGAACGGGAGTCCCGCCTCGAGCAGCACGATGTGCGGTGACAGCGAGCAGGCGCCCGACTTGTAGAAGAGCTTCATGGTTGGTCCTTATTGGATCGGTGGGTTGAATTGTATCGCAGTTGCCGGACTACTAGCCGACGATACGCCGCGCCGTGAGGAAGCCGCGCGAATAAGGCTGGGCGTCGAGCGAATCGATCCGCACGGTTCGGCCTGCGGCGGGGGAATGCACGAAACGTTCGTTGTCGATGGCGATGCCGACATGCAATTCCTTGTGCTCGAGCCGCATGAACACCAGGTCGCCGGCGCGTACCTGGCGGCGCGGGATCGACACGCCGCTTTGCAGCTGTTCGTGGGTGGTCCGCGGCACATGCACTCCCGAACCGGCGGTGGCGTAGAGCACGAGACCGCTGCAATCGAAGCCGCCCGGCGCGTCGCCGCCCCAGCGATAGGGTTGCCCCAGCATGGCGAGGGCACGGCTGACGATGAGTCGCCGGGGACCCTCGGGCGCCGCGGCAACCGCCTCGTCAGGGCGGATGACCGCCGCGGCCTGCCGGCTGATCGGTGCATGCGGAGCGGTCGCACAGGCGGCGAGGCCGATTGCCGCACTGAAGATGGCGGCCGGCGTCAGCCACGGTCTCATCGCTGCGGCCATATCATCCGAGCGAGGTGGCCAATGCGGCGCCGACGATGCCGGCGTCGGAGCGCAGGGCACCGACGCTGAGCGTCGCCGGGCATCGCAGTTTGTGCATGAATCGTTCGGCTTCGTCGGTGATGCCGCCGCACAGCACGATCAGGCCCGGCCAGAGCAACGCGTGCAATTCGCCGAGCACCCGGTTGAGCTCTCCCGCCCAGTCATCCCAACTCAGGTTCTGTTCCACCTTGGCGCGGCCGGAGGCGCGCAATTCGGCTTCCTTGCCCTGCACCTGCAAGTGTCCGAATTCGGTGTTCGGCACGAGGTGACCATCGACGAACAGGGCGCTGCCGATGCCCGTGCCGAGGGTGAGCAGCAGCACCGTGCCGCTGACGTCGCGCGCGGCGCCGTAGTGGAATTCCGCGAGACCCGCGGCATCGGCATCGTTGATGGCAATCACCGGACGGCCCAGGCGCGCGGCGGCGAGTTCGGCCAGGGGCTGTCCGATCCACGCCTTGTTGAGATTCGCCGCCGTATGCACCACGCCGCCTTGAATGACGCTCGGAAAGGCGAGGCCCACCGGGTAGTCGCCGGGCAGGTTCGCCACCACCGTGTCGAGCGCCGTCAGCAGCGCATCGGTGGAGTCCTGCGCGGGTGTCACGATGCTGAAGCGTTCGCTGGTGAACGTTCCGGTCGCCAAATCGATCAAGGCGCACTTGATCGAGGACCCGCCCACATCGACGCCCACCCTTAAGTTTGACGAGCTCAACGTTCACTCCGGCCAATATGAGGTTATGCGCATCCTTGCACCATTACTATTATACCCTGTAGATCCTCAAGGGTTGACAGGCGACGCATCAATTGACCGACACTCAGATCTCCGATTTCGATCTCTACCTGTTCGGTGAGGGAACGCATCAGCGCATCTACGACAAGCTGGGCGCCCACTCCCAAGAGCGCGATGGCACACCCGGCACGCGCTTCGCGGTGTGGGCGCCGAATGCAGAACGGGTGAGCGTGGTCGGTGCCTTCAATCGCTGGCATGGTGATTTGAACGTCATGCAGCCGCGCGGCAGCTCGGGGGTCTGGGAGACGTTCATTCCCGGCGTCGGTGAGGGCAGCGAATACAAGTATGAGGTGCGCACCCGGGAGGGCTATCTTCTCCTCAAGGCGGATCCTTATGGCTTTGCGGCGCAGCTGCGGCCCGAAACGAGTTCGGTGGTCGCTTCGCTCACGGGCCATGCCTGGGCGGATGCCGAGTGGATCGCCCGCCGGGATCAGGGCGATTGGCGGCAGCGGCCCTTCAATGCCTATGAGGTTCACTTGGGTTCGTGGCGCCGGCCGTGGCATGCGCGCACGCCGCCGTTCATGAACTGGGACGAGGCCGTCCTGCAGCTCATTCCCTACGTCCGCGACTTGGGCTACACGCACATCGAATTGATGGGCGTCGCCGAGCATCCGCTCGACGCCTCCTGGGGATACCAGGTGGTGGGCTACTACGCCGTCACCTCGCGCTATGGTTCGCCGCGGGACTTCATGCGCTTCGTCGATCACTGTCACCAGGCCGGAATCGGCGTCATCCTCGACTGGGTGCCGGCGCATTTTCCGCGCGATGGGCACGGGCTCGCGCAATTCGACGGCACGGCGCTCTATGAGCACGCCGATCCGCGCCTCGGCGAGCACGTCGACTGGGGCACCAAGATCTTCAACTATGGCCGGCATGAGGTGCGTAATTTCCTCGTCGCGAATGCGCTTTTCTGGGCTGATCGTTATCACATCGACGGCTTGCGCGTCGATGCCGTGGCCTCGATGCTGTATCTCGACTACAGCCGCAAGGCCGGCGAGTGGCTGCCGAACCGCCACGGCGGCCGTGAAAATCTCGAGGCCATCGATTTCTTGCGCGTCATGAACGATACCCTGCATGCGGCGTTCCCGGGGGTTCTGACCATCGCCGAGGAGTCCACCGCATTCTCCGGTGTGACCATACCGCCGGCGCATGGCGGGCTCGGCTTCAATTTCAAGTGGAACATGGGATGGATGAACGACACGCTGCGGTATTTCGAACTCGACCCGATCCACCGCCGCTACCATCAAGGGCTGCTGACGTTTTCGTTCATCTATGCCTGGTCGGAAAATTTCATCCTGCCCATTTCACATGACGAAGTGGTGCATGGTAAACGCGCCTTGCTGGCCAAGATGCCGGGCGATGATTGGCAAAAGCGGGCGAACTTCCGGCTGTTCTACGCGTACCAGTGCGCGCATCCCGGCAAGATGCTGATCTTCATGGGCTCGGAATTCGGCCAATGGCACGAGTGGCGTCATGATGAGCAACTCCCGTGGCAGCTGCTCGAGGAGCCGTCCCACCGCGGACTCGAGGCCTGCGTCCGCGAGCTCAACCATATGTCGCGAGAGCACAGGCAGTTTTATGGCAGCGATTGCGACGCGAATGGTTTTCGCTGGTTGGACGCGAGCAATGCCGACGACAGCGTCGTGGTGTTCCAGCGACGCGCGACCGGCGAGGCGGCCATGACCGGCGAGGCGGGCATGACCGGCGAGGCGGCCGCGGCGCCGATCCTCTGCCTCTTCAACGCGACGCCGGTGCCGCGGCATGCCTATGTGGTCGGGGTGCCCGAGGCGGGCACGTATCGCAAGATCTTCGATTCAGACGACGCGCGCTTCGGCGGTTCCGGCTACAACCGGCAGCAGTCGGTACCCACCGACGACTTCGCGGCGCAGGGACAACCCGCGGCGCTCAAGCTCGATTTGCCGCCGCTCGCGGCGATGTATTTCCTCGGGCCCCGTTAAATGCCGCTGATTCAGTCAGGACGCCCACGACCGCTGGGGGCGACGTCGACCGACACCGGCGTCAATTTCGCAATTTACTCGAGCCATGCGACGAGCATCGAATTGGCCCTGTTCGATGCCGACATGAAGCCCACGTTGCGTCTCGCGCTACCGGCGCGCAGCGGTGATGTGTGGCATGGCTACGTACCCGCGCCGCAGGCGGCGCCCGGCATGTTCTATTCATTCCATGTGCATGGAGCGGATGAGCCGCAGAACGGCCAGCGTTTCAATCCGACGCTGCCGCTGCTCGATCCCTATGCAAGGGCGCTGTCGAAAGACCTGCCGCTGCGGGCGCGCATCGTCGACGACCGCTTCGACTGGGGCGATACCGAGCCGCCGCGCATCCCCTGGCGCGATACGGTGATCTATGAGCTGCATCCAAAGGGCTTCACGCAACTCCATCCGCAAGTGCCCGAGGCCTGGCGCGGCAAATATCTCGGGCTCACCGCGGCGCCGGTGATCGAGCATCTGCATGCGATCGGCGTGACGGCGGTGGAACTGCTGCCCTGCCACGCGTTCTTGAGCGAACCTTTCCTCACCGGACGGGGCTTGAGCAATTACTGGGGTTACAACTCCGTGGCCTGGTTCGCACCGGCGAACGACTACGCGCTCGAGGATGCGGTGCATGAATTCAAGTGCATGGTGCGGGCTTTGCACGCCGCCAAGCTCGAAGTGATTCTCGACGTGGTGTTCAATCATACGGCCGAGGGCAACGAAGAAGGGCCGACCTTGAACCTCAAGGGCATCGACAATTCGGTGTATTACCGCCTGGCCGCGGACAAACGTTACTACGAGAACGTGACGGGCTGCGGCAACACGGTGAATTGCGATCACCCCCAGGTGCGCGCGCTGCTCATCGATTCGCTCAAGTACTGGGTGGAGGAGATGCACGTCGACGGTTTTCGCTTCGACCTCGCCACGGTCCTCGCGCGCGACGCACACGGCTTCAACGAGCATGCGGAATTCTTCAAGGCGGTGCGGTCGGAGCCTGCGCTCACGCACGCAAAACTCATCGCCGAACCCTGGGACGTGGGCTGGGGCGGCTACCAGCTCGGCCGGTTCCCGGCCGGTTGGTCCGAGTGGAACGACCGCTATCGCGATACGATGCGCGGCTTCTGGCGGCGCGACGCCGGCAAGATCGGCGAATTCGCGGAGCGCTTCGCCGGTTCCAGCGACATCTTCCGGCACAACGCCCGCAAGCCCACCGCCACCATCAATTTCATCACCGCGCATGACGGCTTCACGCTGCAAGACCTGGTGTCCTACAACCAACGGCACAACGAGGCGAATCTCGAGAACAATCAGGATGGCACGGGCAACAATCTGTCCTGGAATTGCGGTCAGGAGGGGCCCACCCAGGATCCGCTCGTGCGCGAGTTGCGCAAGCGCCAGGTGCGCAACTTTCTCACCACGTTGATCCTGTCGCAGGGCGTGCCCATGCTGCAGGCGGGCGACGAATTCGGCCGCAGCCAGGCAGGCAACAACAATGCCTACTGTCAGGACAATGAGATCTCCTGGCTGGATTGGCGACTCGCAACGACGAATGCCGACCTGGTGCGCTTCGTCGCCTCCTTGACCGCGCTGCGCCGGGAGCACGTCGAACTGCGGCGCGAAACCTTTCTCAAAGGGACGCCCTCGCGCACAGGGTTCAAAGATGTGAGCTGGCTACACATGCGCGGCGGCGAGATGACTCAAGATGATTGGCAGGAAGGTGATCTGCGAACTCTCGGCGTGTTGTTCGGCAATCGCAACCACACCGCGCATCGCTTGTTGTTCATCGTCAACGCCGGCGACGGGAGAGTCGACTTCAGCGTGCCCCCGCCGGTCCCGGGAGCACCCTGGGTATGCCGCGTCGATACCGCGCGCGACCCGGCCGACGGCGCGAGCCGGATCGCCGATCGTTATCCACTGCTGGCGAGCAGTGCCGTACTCCTGGAGTGCTGATGGTGCAGGATTCATTGATCGATCGCCTGGCCCGCTTGCGTGGCATCGGTGACGCTTATCACGACTATCGGGGCGAACTGCGCCATTTCAGCCTGGAGACCAAGACGGATTTGTTGCGGGCCATGGGTTGCCCCGTCGATGATCCGGTGGCCCTGGCAGCGGAGTTGAACCGCACCGAGGTCGCGCGTTGGCGCAGGCTGCTGCCGCCGCTTGCGGCGGCGCGCGGCCCGCGCATCGTCATCGAGCTGAACATCCCGGCCCGCGACTTCGGCGCCACCCTCACCTGGAAGGTCAATCTCGAGGATGGGCGGCGGCTGGATGGCCATCTGTCGACCGCGGACTGCCGGGAGGTCTGGCGTGGTGAGGTCGAAGGCTCCTGGATCACCCGTCGCGAGCTCGCGTTGCCCGTCGACCTGAATCCCGGCTATCACGAATTGGCGATCGTGCTGGGCGGCATGACCTCGCTCTCGACCCTCGTGATCTCGCCGCCGGAGTGCTACGAGCCGCTGGCCATCGTCGAAGGCCGGCGCCTGTGGGGCATCTCCGTGCAGCTGTACACGCTGCGCTCGCGCTCGAACTGGGGCATCGGCGATTTCACGGACTTGCGGCAGTTGGTCACGTGGCTCGCGCCGCGCGGCGCCGGTTTCATCGGCCTGAATCCACTGCACGCGCTCTCGCCCTCGGACCCGCGCCGTTGCAGTCCCTACAGTGCGTCGAGCCGGCATTTCCTCAATGTCCTCTATATTGCCGTGCCCGACATTGCGGAGTTCGCCGAGTGCGATGCGGCGTTCGCGCACGTCAACCGGCCCGAATTCGCGACCCGGCTCGAGGCGCTGCGCAGCGCCAGCCTGGTCGATTATGCCGGCGTTGCCGAGCTCAAGTTCGAAGTCCTCGAACTGCTGTTTCGCGACTTCGTCGAGCGACACCTGGCGGGCGACAGCGAGCGCGGGGCTGCGTTTCGAGCCTTCGTCGCGGCCGGCGGCGAGCTGCTGCGCTCCCATGCGTGTTTCGATGCGCTCGATCAACACTTCCGCGCCACCTTGGCCACCCCCGCCGGATGGATGAGCTGGCCGGCGGATTACCGCGATGCGGCGGGTGCGCCGGCGCGGCATTTCGCCGCGACGCACGCGCTGCGTGTCGAGTTCCACCTGTATCTGCAATGGATCGCGCATGAACAGCTCACCGGCGCACAGGCGCTGGCGCGCGAACTCGGCATGCCCATCGGGCTGTATGGCGATTACGCGGTCGGCTCCAATCCGGCCGGCTCGGAGACCTGGGTGGATCAGGCGAGCTATCGGATGGGCGCGGAGATCGGCGCACCGCCCGATCCGCTCGCGCTCAAAGGCCAGGGTTGGGGCATACCGCCGCTCGACCCCTTCATCATCGAAATGCAGAAGCTCAAGGGATTCGTGCTGTTGATCCGTCACAACATGCATTACTACGGCGCACTGCGTCTCGATCACGTCATGTCGCTGTTCCGTCTGTGGTGGGTGGCCGCCGGACATTCGCCCTCGGAAGGCGCCTATGTGCATTATCCGCTCGACAAGCTCTTGACGGTGCTGGCCCTCGAGAGTGCCCGTGCCGGCTGCCTGGTGGTGGGTGAGGACTTGGGCGTGGTGCCGGATGAAATGCGTCGCGCCATGCCGGAGTACGGCTTGTACCACTACAAGGTGCTGCTGTTCGAAAAGGACGGCGGCCGCTTCCGGCGTCCCGATGAGTTCGTGGCGCGCGCCTTGGGCACCGTGACCACGCACGACATGCCGACGCTGCGCAGCTACTGGGAGGGGCTCGACATCGATCTGCGGCGCCGATTGCAGCTGTATCCCAGTGTAGAGATCGAGAACGAGGTACGGCATGAACGCGATCGGGATCGCGCGGCGCTGCTCGAGGCCTTGCGCCAACAGGGCTTGCAGCCCATGAGTCCGGCAACGATCGCCGAGCCGTTCACCGACGAACTCGCGAATGCCCTGCATCTCTATCTCGCGCGCTCACCGACGCGGCTCGTGGCGCTGCAGATCGAGGATCTGTTGGGTATGGTGGAGCCGGTGAATGTGCCCGGTACGGATAACGAGTATCCGAACTGGCAGCGTAAATTGAGCGTGGACATCGAGGATATGGCCGGTCGCGAGGATTTCGACGCCGCTTTCGCGGCCATCACCCTTGCGCGGAGCGCGGCTTAGGCGCGGCTTTGCTCGCGAGCCGCCCAGACCCAGATCAAACCGGCAATCACCACCGCGACGGGGACGATCTTGACGCCGGCGGCGAGCGACGATGCATCCGAGATCAGGCCGATCAAGGTGGGCGAGATCGCATCGCCCAAGAGGTGAATCACGAATATTTCGAAAGCGACTGCCGAGGCGCGCTGCGTGGCGGGAACCAGGTTGACGATGGTTGCATTAATGGGCCCCGTCGACAGGAACATGAGCAGCTGGGCGATGACCATGCACACGAGGTAGCCGGTCTGCGAGACCGCCGTGAGGGCGAACCAGACGAAGGGGGCGGCCACCAACGTGGCAATGGCGGAGACGATGAGATAAGCCTGAGATGAGTACCGGGCGCAGTAATCGCCCAGCCAGCCACCCGCGAACGTGCCCAAGAAGCCGGTGACCACGACGATGCCGCCGAAGCTCACCGTCGCCTGGGCTTCCGGCATGCCGCGGATGCGTTCGAGAAAGGCGGGCATCCAGTAGGCGAGTCCGCCCATGGCGAAGGTGTAGGCGGCATAGCCCAAGACCGTGACGGCGTACGGACGGTTGCGCGCCAATAGGAGGTAGTTCGCCAGGGTGGCGGAGCCGATACCATGCGGCGGCCCGGCGCTCGGCGCGGCGGCCTCGTGATCCTGGCTGCCGCGTGGGGGGTCGCGCAACCACAGGCAGAGAGCGCTCAGCGCGAGGCCTGGGACGCCGGCGACGAAGAAGGCGGAGCGCCAGCCGAAGTGCGCGTTCATCAAGCCGCCGACCACGTAACCCAAGGCGGAGCCCACGGGAATGGCGCAAAAGAATATCGCCATCACCCGGCCGCGTCGCGTCACCGGGTAGTAGTCCGACAACAGGCTGGGGGCGATCGTGCCGTAGGCGGCCTCGCCGACGCCCACCGCGGCGCGTGCGGCAAACAGGCTGTAAAACCCTACGGCAAAGCCGGAGACGGCGGTGGCCACGCTCCAGCACGCCACGCCGAAGGCGATCAGGCGGGGGCGGGAAAAGCGGTCGCCGAGCGCGCCGAACAACGGCGAGGCCAGGGTATACACGGCCAGGAACGCGAACATCAGTGAGCCCAATTCGGCATCGTTCAGGCCGAAGCCGGCATGCTTTAGCGGCTCGATCAGCGCCGAGATCAGATAGCGGTCGAGATAATTGAATAAATTGATGAAGGCGAGGACCGCGAGCCCCCACGCGGAGGAGTGCAGCCAAAACTTGTGACCCGTCTGAGGCATGTCGGGTGGCATCTTAGCAACGCGGGCGCAAATGCGGGGCGCGGCCGTTATACACTGTGAGGTCTTTGCGCCGCGCGATTGAGTTCGTAATGCACTATTCTGGTGCGTGTGGCCGGGAGTATTGTCTTGTCCATTCACGTTGCGCTCAATCACGTCACTCATTATCGCTACGATCGGTTGGTGGGCTTGAGTCCCCAGATCGTCCGCCTGCGGCCGGCGCCGCATTGCCGCACCCGCATTCTGTCCTACTCCCTCACCGTGACGCCCGCGGATCATTTCATCAATTGGCAGCAGGATCCGGAGGCGAATTACCTGGCGCGGCTGGTCTTTCCGGACGAGACCCGTGAGTTCAAGATCGAAGTCGATTTGATCGCCGAGATGGCGGTACTCAATCCCTTCGATTTCTTTCTGGCGCCGTACGCGGAGAGCGTGCCGTTCAAGTATGAGTCGAACGAGCGTCGCGAGCTCGTGCCCTACCTGGTCAAGGCGCCGGCCACACCGCTGGTGGCGGCCTATCTGGCCGAGGTGCCGACCACGCGCGTGCGCACGATCGATTTCATCGTCGCGCTGAATCGCCGCGTCGCCAACGATGTCAAATACCTGATCCGCCTCGAGCCCGGCACGCAGAGTCCGGAGGAGACGCTGGCCAAGCGCAGCGGCTCTTGCCGTGATTCGGCGGCTTTGTTGGTGCAATTGTTCCGTCACCTGGGGATGGCGGCGCGCTTCGTCTCGGGCTATCTCATTCAGTTGGTGCCGGATATCAAGGCACTCGATGGGCCGGTCGGCGCCGCCCAGGATTTCACCGACCTGCATGCCTGGTGCGAGGTGTATCTGCCCGGAGCAGGTTGGATCGGCCTCGACGCCACGTCGGGGTTGCTGGCGGGCGAGGGGCATATACCGCTCGCCTGCACGCCCGAACCTTCCGCGGCGGCGCCGATCAGCGGTGCCGTCGATGAATGCGAGACCACGTTCGAACACCATATGAGCGTGCAGCGCGTCTGGGAGGCGCCGCGCGTCACCAAACCCTACAGCGAGGCCCAGTGGTCGGCCATCGAGGCATTGGGCCATGCGGTCGATGCGGAGCTGCGCGACGGCGACGTGCGCTTGACCATGGGGGGTGAGCCGACGTTCGTGTCGGTGGACGACCCGGACGGCGACGAATGGAATACCGCGGCCTTGGGTCCCACCAAGCGCCAGCGGGCGGTGGTGCTGTATAAGCGGCTGAAGCAACGCTACGCGCCCTTGGGTTTGGCGCACTTCGGTCAGGGCAAGTGGTATCCCGGGGAGCAGTTGCCGCGTTGGTCGTTGAATTGCTATTGGCGCAAGGACGGCGAACCGATTTGGGTCAATCCGCAACTGATCGCCGACGAGACCAAGGACTATGGCGCGGACGCCGCGGCGGCCGAGCGGCTGCTGGCGGCCATCGCCGCGCAACTCGGCTTCGATCCGAAGTACGTATTTCCGGCCTACGAGGATGCGTTTTATTATCTGTGGCGGGAGCGGAAGTTACCGGTCAACGTCGATCCCTTCGCTTCGCAGTTGAAGGATCCGATGGAGCGGGCAAGGCTCGCGAAAGTGTTCGAGCAAGGCTTGGACCGGATCATCGGTCATGTTCTCCCGGTGGCGCGCAGCGCCGATGATCGGCGCTGGCAGACGGGTCCCTGGTTCCTGCGCAGCGAGCGCTGCTATCTCATCCCAGGAGACTCGCCCATCGGCTATCGATTGCCCCTGGATTCGCAGCCCTGGACCGCGACCGGCGATTATCCCTTCATCCATGCGCCTGATCCCACGCGCGCCTTCGCGCCGCTGCCGCCGCATGCGGAGATTCGCCGGCAGGTGCGCGAGCGCGACGTGTCGCGTGCGCCGCTGGTGACCGATGCGCCGCCGGCGCCGCAGGAGTCGGCGGCGGCGCTGACGCGCACCTCGATGTGTGCGGAACCGCGCAATGGCATCCTGTATCTGTTCATGCCGCCCGTGCGTGAACTCGACCACTATCTCGAATTGATCGCCGCGGTGGAGGCGGCCGCGGAGGCGCTCGAGCAGCCCATCGTCATCGAGGGGTACGAGCCGCCGGGCGATCCGCGCATCAGCAACTTCAAGGTCACGCCCGATCCCGGCGTCATCGAAGTGAATGTGCAGCCCTCATCGAGCTGGGATGAGTTGGTGTCGGGCACCACGTTCCTCTACGAGGCGGCACGGGAAAGTCGTCTCACCACCGAGAAGTTCATGCTGGACGGCCGGCACACGGGCACCGGCGGCGGCAATCATGTGGTGTTGGGCGGCGCGACGGTGAACGACTCACCGTTCCTGCGCCGGCCTGATCTGCTGCGCAGCCTGCTGTCGTATTGGCACAATCACCCCTCCTTGTCGTACCTGTTCTCCGGGCTGTTCTTGGGTCCCACGTCGCAGGCGCCGCGGGTGGACGAGGCGCGCAACGATTCCCTGTACGAGTTGGAGATCGCGTTCCGGCAATTCCCAAAGCCGGGGGACCGGATCGCGCCCTGGTTGGTGGACCGCTTGCTGCGCAATCTGTTGATCGACGTCACCGGCAACACCCACCGCGCCGAATTTTGCATCGACAAACTGTATTCGCCCGATGGTCCCACCGGCCGCCTGGGGTTGCTCGAGATGCGCGCCTTCGAGATGCCGCCGCATGCGCGCATGAGCCTCACGCAGCAATTACTGCTGCGCTCCATGGTGGCGCGCTTCTGGCGCAAACCGTATGCGCCGCCCGAGCTGGTGCGCTGGGGCACGGAGTTGCATGATCGGTTTCTGCTGCCGCATTTCGTGGCCCAGGACTTGGGCGATGTGATCGCGGACCTGCAGCGCGAGGGCTATGCGCTCAATGCCGATTGGTTCGCGCCGCATGTCGAATTCCGTTTCCCGAAGTATGGCGACTTCGATGCGCGCGGCGTGCATCTGGAATTGCGCCAGGCGCTCGAACCCTGGCATGTCATGGGCGAGGAGGGTTCGGCGGGCGGTACGGTGCGTTATGTTGATGCCTCGGTGGAGCGGCTGCAGGTGAAGGTCACCGGCATGGCGCCCTCCCGCTATCAAGTCACCTGCAACGGCTATCCCGTGCCGTTGCAGCCGACCGGCCGGACGGGTGAGTTCGTCGGCGCCGTCCGCTACCGAGCGTGGGCTCCGTCCTCCGCACTGCATCCCACCATCGGTGTGCATGCGCCGCTGACTTTCGATCTATTCGACACCTGGATGGAACGCTCCCTGGGTGGCTGCCAATATTCCGTGGCCCATCCCGGCGGTCGCAGTCATGAGAGATTCCCGGTCAATTCATTCGAAGCGGAAAGCCGTCGCTTGGCGCGCTTCACGCGCCTCAAGCACACGCCGGGCAAGATGCCGACCATCGCGCCCGTGATCTTGCCGGAGTTTCCGTTCACGCTTGACTTACGCAAAGTGAGCGATGGCCCAAGCAAGACTTGAAAACTATGTCAGCGACGCGAGTCGATACGACGAGCTGCTCGACGGCTCGGGGGAGGTGCGGCCTCATTGGCAGCCGTTGATCGAGCGCTTGTCGAGCGATGGCGCGGAGGCCGTCCGCCGCGGCATCGATCTGTCGCGGCGGCTCATCATCGAGAACGGCGTCACCTACAATGTGTACGCCGACAGCCAGGGACGGGACCGGCCCTGGGTCCTCGATCCGTTGCCGTTGCTGCTGGCGCCCGAGGAGTGGCGCGAGATCGAGCTCGGCGTCTTGCAGCGCGCGCGGTTGTTCGATGCGCTGCTGGCCGATCTGTACGGCCCGCAGCGGCTCCTGGCGGAGGGGACCATCCCCGCCGAGCTGCCGTTCGGACATCCGAACTTTCTCTGGCCTTGCCATGGCATCACGCCGGCCGGCGGCAACCGCCTGCAGCTCTACGCCGTCGACATCTCGCGTTCCGCGGACGGCCGTTGGTGGGCCCTTGCCGACCGAACGCAGACGCCCTCGGGCCCCGGTTACGCGCTCGAGAACCGGCAGATCGTCTCGCGGGTGTTTCCTGATCTCTTGAGCGACATGGGGGTACGGCCGCTCGGCGGCTTCTTCGCCGCCCTGCGGGAGAACCTGCTGAAGGCGGCGCCTCCCGGCGAGACGCCGCTGGCGGTGGTGCTGACGCCGGGTTCCTTCAATGAAACCTATTTCGAGCATGCGTACCTCGCCCGGCAACTCGGCTTGCCGTTGGTCGAGGGCAACGACCTCACCGTGCGCGGCGATACGCTGTTCCTGAAGACGCTGGGCGGCTTGCGCCGGGTGCATTCCATCTTCCGTCGGCTCGACGATGATTTCTGCGATCCGGTGGAGCTGCGGGCCGATTCCGCCCTGGGCGTGCCGGGACTGATCGCGGTGGTGCGCGCCGGCAAGGTGGTGATCGCCAACACCTTGGGCAGCGGCGTCCTCGAGTCGGCCGCCTGGATGGGCTTCATCCCGAAGGTCGCCGAGAAGCTGCTCGGCGAGCCGCTCAGGCTGTCATCGGTGGCGACGTGGTGGTGCGGCGAGAGAGCCGCACTCGATTACGTCGTCGCCCACATCGAACGGCTGATGATCAAACCCGCCTACCCCAACCAGAACTTCGATGTTTTGTATGGTCGTGACCTTGACTCCGCGGCGCGGGCGGAGCTGATCGTGCGGCTGCAGCGCCGGCCGCATGCCTACGTCGCGCAGGAGCGCCTCGCGTTCTCGCAGGCGCCGGTCTGGCAGAGCCCCGGCGTGGCGGGCTTTGCCGCCCGCGCACTCGGGATCCGGGTGTATGCCATCGCGACGCCTAACGGCTACCGCGTGATGCCCGGTGGCCTGGCACGCATCGCGGCCGATGCCGCCGACAATGTCTCGATGCAGCGCGGTGGCGGCAGCAAGGACGTGTGGGTGCTGGCCGCGCAGGGGCATCGCGTCGACGAGGGCGGCGCTGCGCAGGCGGCGCCCCGCTCGCCGGCGCGACATGACGAGTTGCCCTCGCGCCTGGCCGAAAATCTGTTCTGGCTGGGACGCTACAGCGAACGCTGCGAGGACAAGGCGCGGCTGCTGCGCGCCACCTTGGGTGTCCGCTCGAACGCGGCGCTGTGGCCGCAGGCACTCGCGACATGTCGGCATTTCATCTCCATGGCGAAGAGCGGCGATGCAGCCTCGGCCGCGTTCGAGGACGCCAATCCGCTGGGCCTGCATGCCGACCTGCAGCGTCTCGGCTGGTGTGCACAGCAGACACGCAGCCGACTGTCGGCGGAGAACTGGCGCGCGATCAGCGTGTTGCAACGCCAATTCCAGGAGGCCCTCGAGCGCAAGAGCGATCCGCGCGAGACCTTGGATGCCTTGCTGCTGTCGCTGGCGGCGCTCGCCGGGTTTGCGCTCGACGACATGACTCAGGACGACGGCTGGCGGCTCATGATGCTGGGTCGCCGGCTCGAGCGAATGCAATTTCTCGCCGAACTGCTTGCAATGAGGCTCGCGGCGGGCGTCACGCCGCCGCAAAGTGAACTCGAATGGCTGCTCGACATCGGTGACAGCACCATCACCTATCGCACGCGGTACCAGGCCTCGCCGCTGCTCGGCTCGACCATCGACCTGTTGGTGTTCGACAAGACCAATCCGCGCGCCCTCGCCTATCAATGGAATCACATGCAGTACTCCCTGGTGCGCATTGCCGCCTCCTTGGGCGGAATCGCCGACGAGAGCATCGATGAGGCGGTCGCGACGGTGGAGCAATTCGAGGTGGTGGCGATCGACGGCGACAGTTCGCGGGCGTTGCGCGCACGAGAGGCGCTGGCCGCCTCGCTGCAGGAACTGTCGAGCGCCGCCGGGCGGCTGTCGGACCGGCTGTCATTGAAACACTTCTCGCTCATCGACATCGAACTACGGACGGTGGCGGCATGAGCGGCGCGGTGCGCTATCGCGTGCGCCACGAGACCGTCTACAACTATGGCGGCGACGTCGCGCACTCGCATCAGTTGCTGCATTTGACGCCGCGCAACGGCCCGCTGCAGCATTGTCATACCCGCACCATCACGGTGGTGCCGCAGCCGAGCAGCCGGGGCGAGGCGGTGGATGCTTTCGGCAACCTCGTCACACGCCTGGAATACGACACGCCGCACGACCGCTTGGAAGTGCTCGCAGAGGTGAACGTCGAGGTGCAGCCCGCGCCGGTGGTGGATGCCGCGGCGAGCGATGCGTGGGAGGCGGTGAGCGGTGGGTTGTGCTTTTCCGGCGAGCCCATGGGCGGCGAGTTGCTCGAGGCCTTCCGCTATCGGATGGAATCGAGTTACGTGCGCATCAAACAGGCGTTCACGGACTATGGCGATGATTGCTTCGCGCCGAATACCCCGGTGCTCGTGGCGGCGGAGGCGCTGATGAGCAAAATTCACCGTGAATTCAAGTATGCGCCGGGCAGCACCAGCATTCGCACCTCCGCCTTCGAGGCATTCGCGGCCCGCCGCGGCGTCTGTCAGGATTTTGCGCACATCATGATTGGATGCCTCCGCTCCCGTGGGCTCGCCGCACGCTACGTCAGCGGCTACCTGCGAACGTTGCCGCCGCCGGGCGCGGATGCGGGTTATGTGGGCGCGGACGCGTCGCATGCCTGGGTGTCGGTGTACTGCCCACCGCTCGGCTGGATCGATCTCGATCCCACCAACGACCTCCGTGTCAGCCATGATCACATCGTCATCGCCTGGGGCCGGGATTTCGGCGATGTATCACCACTGCGCGGCGTCATCGTCGGCGGCGGCCGGCATCGCTTATCGGTACGCGTTTCCGTGCAGGCAGAGTAAGATCGAATTCGTCATCACTCGAGGAGAACTCCCGTTGGCCAAGCCCAATTACCGTCACGCGAAAAAACAGAAGGAAGCCGCACGCAAGGCCCGTCAGGATGCCAAGCAGCAGCGTAAGGCCTCCGCTCCCGAAGTGGTCGAGGCGAGCATCGGCGCGGTGGCGCCGGCGGTGGCAAGCGTCAAGACCGAGAGCTAGTGCCCTGGCCGTGTAGGAAAAGGACGACAGTGCGGCGGATACCTTAAAGGTCGCGCAGGGCTCTATACTTTTGTTCTAACGCGCATGCGCGGTGACGGAGTTCCTTATGCAAATCGCAATGATCGGTCTCGGGCGCATGGGCGCCAACATGGCGCAGCGACTGATGCGCGGCGGACACGAGGTGGTGGGATTCGACCCGGCGGAACCGGCACGCAAACTGCTCGAAGAGAAGGGCGGTCAATCCGCCGCGTCTTTGCCTGAGCTGGTGGGCAAACTGAAAGCGCCGCGAGTGCTGTGGCTGATGGTGCCCGCCGGCGCGGTCACCGATGCGACCATCGATGGCCTGACGCCATTGCTCGCACCGGGTGACACGCTCATCGACGGCGGTAACTCCAATTACCGCGATACCCAGCGACGCGCCGCGGCGGTCGGCAAGCATCAGGTGCACTACGTCGATTCGGGCACCAGCGGCGGTATCTGGGGTCTCGCCGAAGGTTATAGTTTGATGGTGGGCGGAGAGAAGGCCGTCGTCGATCGCCTCCGGCCGATCTTCGAGACGCTCGCGCCGGCCGCCGACCAGGGTTGGGGGCATGTGGGCGTGGTGGGCTCCGGCCACTATACGAAGATGATTCATAACGGCATCGAGTACGGTTTGATGCAGGCCTACGCGGAAGGCTTTTCGATTTTGCAACACAAGAGCGAATTCGCGCTCGACTTGCAGCAGATCGCGGAGATCTGGCGCTACGGCAGCGTGGTGCGCTCGTGGCTGCTCGATCTGACCGCCGATGCGCTGAAGAAGAATCCGACGCTGCACGGCATCGCGCCCTATGTGGCCGATTCCGGCGAAGGCCGCTGGACCGTGGCGGAGGCCGTCGAACTCGGCGTACCCGCCATCGTCATCACCGCTTCCCTGCTGGAGCGTTTCCGCTCACGCGATTCGGATTCGTTCGTCGACAAGATGCTTGCGGCGATGCGCAATCAATTCGGCGGCCACGAAATCAAGAAGGAATAGAGTCGTCCCGCGCGTCGGCGGCTCCCCGCGCGAGGATGGCGCGCAGTGGCTCCAAGGCCTTCGCGAAGTGCGATGCGCGGCCGATGGCATTCGCATACAACGGTTTGCGCACTTGGGCGGTGCTCGCGGTCTTGACGGCGCGGTCGGTGGCGTGGAACTTGAGCACACTCTCATCCCATGGAACTCCCAAGGCCGTGAACACCCGGCGCAGCTCGCGCTCCGGATCGCGCACGGTGTGCTCATAGCGTACATCGATCAGCATACTCGAGGGCAGGACGCGGCGCCAATGCGCCATGAGGCGCTGGTAGCGGACATACTGCCGTCCCAGCAATTCGAGGTCGTAAGTGTATTCATGTCCCGACGTGAACCGCAGGGCGTAGCAGGACATGCAGGTGTCGAGCGGTTCGCGCTCGCAGTGGATGATCCGCGCCTGCGGTAGCATCAGGGCGATCAGGCCGAGATGCTGGTAATTGGCGGGCATCTTGTCGGTGACGTAACGGGCGCCCGTGGCGCCGGCCACGTCGTGAAGGCGTTGGAGGTACTGCCGTCCCATCGCCGCCAGCGTCGCGCGGGTCTCCTCGCGTGCGCCCGCCTTCAAGGAGAGCGCCCGCGCCCGGCCAGCGAGTTCGCTGATCAGGGTGAGTTCGCCCGCGCCATGGATGGCCGGATGAGTGGCCAACATCTGTTCGATCAGCGAGGAGCCGGAACGCGGCATGCCGACGATGAAGATGGGGATCGGCAGCGGATCGGCGGCCGGAAGGGCGGGGGCCGGCGGGACTGAGGCCTGCCAATCGGCGAGGAAATCGCGGGTGAACAAACGCGCGACATTGTCGAGGTGCTGCTCGTCGGCGGCTTCATCGAATGGCTGCTCGAGGTGGACCAGCCGATTCGCCTCCTCGTAGGCGGCGAAGGCGCGATCGTAGAGTCCGATGCCCTCCATCGCCTTGCCCATCGAGAAGCCCAAGCGGATCCGATTCGCGGTGGACAGCGACTGACGCTTTTCGTACAGGGTTTCGAGGCGTGCGAACCGCGCGTCGTCGGCGTTATAGGGGATGAAAAGCAGGGCGGCTGCCAGCGCCTTTGGATCGTCCGGGGCGAGTTCGATAGCCTTGGTGAGGCATCGCTCGGCGTCGTTGATTTGGCCCAATTGCATGAGCACGCTGCCCAAGTTGCTGTATGCCTCGGCGTGGGTCGGCCGGCAATCGAGTGCGCGGCGGTAGCTCGCGACTGCCGCCGTCAAGTCGCCAGAGGCATGCAGGGCGCTGCCGAGATTGTTGTGCACGTCGGCGAGCGCTGGATTCAATTCGAGAGCGCGGCGAAAGCTCGCCACCGCCTCGGGCAGCTGTCCGTCCTGCAGCAGCGCCAACCCAAGATTGCCGTGCAGGACGGCGAACTGCGGCGCCAGGTCAATGGCGTGTCGGAAAGCGGCGATCGCTTGGCAGAGAGCACCGCGGTGACGCAGTGCGGTGCCTAAATTGCTGTGCACCTCAGGGTCCTGCGGCAGGAGGTGCGCGGCACGCTCCAGGGCCGGGAGCGGGTCCTGGCCCTGCGCATGGAGGGATTCACCCAGGGCTTTCCAACCAGGCGCCCAAGTCGGATGACGTTCGACGAGCGCGCGGGCATGGCGTTCGAGTTCGACGTAGTCGCTTGCACGCGATAATGCCTCGAGCTGGTGCAAATCGGCGGGGGTGGGTGCCGATGAGGTGGCGGGCATGGGCATGGGTGCATCATAGGCCACGGACACGCGCTTGGGGTACGTGGCCGGCATCCCGAGGCAACTGAGCGGCGTCAGGCCGAGCTAGATGCGGGCTCATGGCTCAATGCCAACCGGCTGCGTCCTACACCGGGCTCAGCCGTTCGCTCACGGCGCATCGCGCGGCGGCGGCGTGGCCGTGCACGCCAGCCATGCCTACTGTGACGACATCAGACAGCAGGTGGAGCGATTTATGCACGAAGCCCATGGTCCGAGTCATGATGACCCGGGGAAGGATGAGGAAGCAGCCAAGGCCGCAGCGGAACAACGCGAGCCTTCGGTCTCCCAGGCGGGAGGCTTCAAGAACGACCCCGACGACCCGTCGAATCCGAACGAAGTCATCGAGCGGACCCGCCGCAAGCTGCGGCCTTGATCGGACGGCGGGTCAGGACCGCATCGCCCACAGTCGTGGGGGTTGAGAAGTGATGGGATCGGATTCTAGCGGCGGACTGAACCGTGTGCACCGCCTAAGGCGGGACTCTAAAATCGATAGGTTAGGTCAACACCTCCAGTTAACGGCTGGTTGGTTTCGATGCGAGTAAAACTCGGTTGGGGCTCATTTTCCGTGAACATACTTTCCAGCCGAGCATGC